>TARA_R100001460_G_scaffold31259_3_pt1 | contig 11975 bp, 20 predicted proteins | sample TARA_R100001460 | Tara Oceans TARA_R100001460 (sample SAMEA2622190) | marine metagenome | biome: marine biome (ENVO:00000447); feature: surface water layer (ENVO:00002042); material: "saline water (ENVO:00002010), including plankton (ENVO:xxxxxxxx)" | depth 5 m | reverse complement strand
TCCGCCTTTGGCTTTCTTCATTACCATGCTTCCTTTGGACTTTTTCATAATTACCTCCTATGAATATCCTGCCCAATTTAAGAGTATTGCGTTTTTTTTCGTCGATTATTCATTACGGCTCCACAGCCCCGATGATTCTTACGAACAGCACCGCCTTTTTCCATCTTAACTTCTGCTTTAGGGGTGTTCTTTACGACTTGCTCACCTTTTGCTCCAGCCTTTTTCTTTTTTCTAGCCGTAGCGGCGCGTTCTGACTTACTTAAACTTCTAGCTTTAGCGGCAGGTAAACATCTGTCAGGATTCTTTTTATCTTTAGAAGTTCCACATTTTCCTGCTATGTTTCCAGAACTATCTATACGGACCCAGTTCTGTTCTCGCCATTGCTTTAGCTGTCCCATTATTTTTTCTTCCGTTTAGAACCTTTAGCGTAGTTTGGATCCTTGCAATATTTGCTAGCGGCCATGTTTGCATAAGCTGACGGATATGTATCAAAGGTACGTTTTGCCCACGCTTTACCCGCAGGACAAATCTTACCGCCAGATTTTACTTTACCGCCCTTGGCCATTCTACGAACAGCGCCTGTTCTTTTAGTAGGACAAGCTCCATTTCCTAGATTTACCCGACTCTTCATACAAATTTCTCCGCCACGAAAGTTGCAACTATTAATCCAGCTATTCCCCACATACGCATGTCTAACGTGTCAAGAGTTTTGCTTTGAGTAGTTAATTTATCGTTAATTGCGTCGTATCTCAAATTACATCCAGCCTCGTGCTTTTCTAGCAATAACAAAACATCTTTGGCTTGTAATTCTTTATCTTCTAACGACAAACTAATCACGGTTTTGTCATTCATTTCTTTTTGCCACGAATTACTTTAGATAAAGTTTTAGCTTGACCTGCGTGTAATTTAGATGCTTTTTTAAGACCTTTAATTACTTTTTGTATTCTTTTTTTACCTTTAGAATTTACACTCATTAGCATTTCCATCTTCTACGAGCCGCGCAAATACGTTTGTTAGGTGTTTTCTTGCAGTCGATATTGTGCATTTTCTTTTGGCCCTCAGAACGCGCACAAAAAGACTTACGTCTCTTTGCATCCTTAGAGCCCTTCTTCACCTTTCCGGTAACAGCCGTTTTTAACTTACTGCCGGGGTTTTTCCGACGATAAGCCGCAACACCTGCTTTGGTCATGCCCGCCCCGGATTTGGTAGAACGAAAGTTCTTTTTATTCCGAGCGGGCATTTTTGACTTTTTACGCTCTGCCATTTGTTTTTTAATTAAAGAAAACCGTAGCGGCAGTTATTGCAGTAAACACTGACACGTTCACATCGCTCACCCTAATACCCTCCGCCGGAATATTGACGGAGTGCGTAGTAGAAGCATTAAAGTCAAGATCTAAAACAGTTGATCCGCCACTACCGTCAGTAACGGTAAGTCGCGGTGTTCCGGTTGTAGTAGTTAACTGAATCTGACGAATACGCGCAGGGCCTACACCAAGAGACCCTGTCCCAGTAATCCGTTTTGATCTTACATCAGAATCCGCCATTATCTAGCCCTCTCTCTTAGCTATCAGCAAATGGAGTGGCCAGTGTGCCTGATCCCAGCAAAGTACCATTAACCAGATACTCATCTGCGGCGATTGCTGTAATTTCAACGTATGATCCAGCAAGTCCACCTGTGGTAGAGCCATTCATAGAAATCACATCGTTTGTTGCACCCGGTGCGAAACCACGAGCCTGAGATGTTGCACCTGCGGCCAACACAAGATTACCTACAAATTTGTCGGTGCCATCAGTTTTGATGTCTAAGTCAGTTGCGGCAGTTCCAACAAAAAAGGTGTACTTGGCACCAATAGTGTCGCTAGTTGCAGATGGAAGGGTGACCGCACCGTCAGCATCGTTGATTTCAATGATACGACCAACGTGGTCAGCATAGGTTAGAGTAGTTTCAGCAGTGATATTTACTACAGCAGTTGAACCAACTGCGGTAAATCCGCGCTCAGATCTCACTGGACCTGAAAAAGTAGTTTGACCCATTGTCATCTCCTGTCTTGGGTTGCGTCAACCGCCCAATGCGGTTGTCAGAGACAATTAAATCTTACAACAAAAAAGGGCGACTTAATAGCCGCCCTTTTTATCAAGGATGTTAATCCTTATGCCGCGCCGGCTGTGCCGAATACGGACCGCCAGTCTGAGACGCCAAAGCTGTAACGCTCACGGGCCTTAAACCGCATATTTCCGGTGTCAAAGTCACCTTCCATAGCAGTCTTGATTGGCGAACGGTTAAAGTATTTAAAACCGTTAGGTGCATCAGTCATGACAAAGAACGCATCGGTGTCTGTTAAGAAATGGTTAACTACTGCCCCTTCGGGAAGCATACCCATGTTCTTCAGAGCGTTTGCGTCGTTGTCTGCTGTAGCTGAACGGAGGTTAGAGTTCAGAACGCGCTCTGCAATAAACTGAAGTTCCTTTGGAATAATCAGTTTAGTGCCGCGAACTGCAATCTTAAGTCCACGCTCATCCGTAAATCCAGCAATGTCGATCAGCATTTGCTCAAGAGAAGTCTCGTTGAGATCAGCCGCTACGGACAACTGGTTACGTTGATTTCCAGACAGGGACGGATGCGCTGATGAACACAGTGCCGCACCATCTCCCACAGGGAAGGTGGTGTCGAACGCATTGTTCAAAATAGCCGCCGCCTTGATCTGCTTAGTCTGTGCCATTGAACGAGCAAGGGCTCTCGTATATCGAGAGGCCAGACGATCATATAGATTGTCCTCGATAGCTTCCTCCGTAATTGAGAAGGCCAGTGCGATTGTCTCGTGTGTGTAACGAGCAGTATACGTCTCTTGTGCATCGTCAAATGTGATGGCAGAGCCTTCACCCTTGACTGGTGCAGTAGAGAAACCACCCAGCATTACTTCTTCTTCAAACGCACGATCCGAAGATTCTTCTGTGAAGATCTCGGCGTGTTCGTTCTCGTAACGCGAATATTCCATCCCGAACAGGGCATTAAGGCCCGGTTCAAGCTCTTTCGCTAATTGTGCGCGAGAGATTGCCATTACCTATCTCCTTAAATGCCAGTAGATGCCGCTGTAGTCTGAGAATCAGAACTAGAGCAAGGCGCATTATGATGAAAGTTAAGCCGAACTACATAATTAACTCCGGCCGCGTCATAGTCCAAGTTCGCTACGTCGCCAGTAAGGCCAACGACACGAAGTGGCAATGTTGCAGTTGTTGCAACCCCTGAGATATCTAACTCAGCGGTGGAACGACCAGTGTTTGTAGAACCCGATGTAGCGGTTGCCATTGGAGCATTAGCAAAGACATTGGTCTGTGCTGTTGCTTTGTCGGTTGAGCTACCATCTGCGGCTATCATGAACAACTGATTTGGGTTGTCCGCAACGAAAGCTTTGACAGGAAAATTCGTGTCAACGCTTACGTTATTGGCACCCGGCCAGAAGTTTTTAAAGACAGTCTTTTTAGAAGAACTATCTACATATTCCACGCCCATCAGAACGCCCAGTAAAGGTACTGTTCCACCATTGGCATTACCAACAATATCTACCACACCAGCGGCCAGTGGAATAACTGGGGAATACTGGAAAATAGCGTTAGTATTGTTACTGGCAATTTCATACTGAGTTACCCCAGTGGTGTTTGCACCTGAACCGTTCAACCCGATAGGACGTAGACCAAACGCAGTATCTTGGTTTGCCATTAGGCCATCTCCTATTTAGTGGGACCCTTACTTATTGCGAGGGCCACCAAAAGTTACACGTTGTTGCCGATCAGGATTACTGATCCGCATCGTAGAGTGTTGATTCTCCCGCATCATATCGTGATCCACAGCTTCCATCTGATCTGAATTACGCTGACGAAAATACGCCGTGCGTTCCTCAATCGTTTCTACTGGGATCCTTGCGAGGATCAACCCGCCAACACCAAACACGCCTTCATATTTACCTGTATCTATAACCGGTGCTTCAAAGTCCGGGTACTCGTCCGCACGGACTAATTCCCATCCCTCTCTTAGCTTTGCACTGATATTCTTGCGGTCATCAAAACCACGAGTCTCAGCGCGAATCCACCGATGCTTAAACCCATCTGGGGCAGGCGGCGCGTCCAACATGGACGGTGGAGCCCACGGCTTACGCTGTTCCGTCTTAGCTCTCGTTTCACTAGCGCGGGAAGCCCGACTTACCGTTTTCGTTTCTTCAGTCATGCTTAGTTCCTCACGTATTTCGCGTATTCTTCAAGTGGCACTCCTAGTTTTTTAGCCATAGTGACTTGGGTCTTGGAGAGACGGACCTTTCCTGTACTGCGCCCAGTTGCTTTTCCGCGGGATACAGAAGCCACCGTCTGGGCGGGACGGCGAGCTTCACCCGAATTCTTCAACTTATGAGGGAATTCATCCGCCATACGTCGGTCTAATTCATTGTAGTAATCATCTGACTGCGGGTCAAATCCTTCCGTTTCCACAAGTTTTTTGTGAATACCAAAAACCGCATAAGTCATTGCTTCGTCCTGACCGAACCACTCATTACGCTCTGCCCAATCCTCTGCTTTAGGATCTGGACGACGCGGCTGTTGCGCCGGCATAGGTTGTTGAACTTGTGCCTGCTGTTGAGCTTCATGTTGCTGGGCGTATCGTTCTTGCTGAACTTTAGCCTGCTTTGCTCGATCATTCTCAATCGCTAAGGTGGTGATTTTACGTTGAGCCTCTATAACTCCGGCCGTGTCACCCATCTCAATCGCACGAGCAAGTTCCTGCTCTGCCGCGGTGGTTTGAGTTTCTATACGCCCCGCATATTCATTGACGTAATTGTCGCTCAGATTGTTCATGCGCTTCTTGAGATCTTCTGCCTCCGTTTGCACTTGTTGTGCATAACGAATTGCCTCTTCCCGCTCACGTTCCGCGGTACGCATTTTTTTGGTTAAACGATCAATGCGCTTTTGCGTTGCATTATTCGCTTTTTCAAAATTATCATCTTCCTCAGACGCAGAAACTTCGACTGAATTTTCTTCAGGTTGTTCAACCTGAAGGTCTACCTCGGTTTCTTCTGCACCTTCAATGTCCAGTTCAATTTGATTGTCGTCTCTTTCTTCTGCCATGATTAACCCTTAGAAATGTAAAACGTCTGCCGGATCGAGAATTCGAGCCAGAATTTCATCGTCGTTAAGAATCCGAACTTCGCCCCCGTCGATGTTGAAACGAGAGCCAGAGTATCGGGCAAACATTACCCAATCCTTCTCTTGGCACCACGCTCCATCCGGAAACTTATCGGTATCTTTGTATGCTAATGCTCCTACTTTAAGAACATAGCCAACTTGAGTAGAAACCTGCTGTTTCTCTATGGTTTTGTCAGCCAGAAGAATTCCACCTTCTGTCTTTCCTTTACCACTATATGGCAGGATTAGTATTCGCCAACCAGTTGGAGTTGGGAGTCTTTCTAAGAGAGTTGCCCCAATTGCCTCGGGATCAAGAAACGTTTTACGTTCCTCCGTATATGCTTCTTCTAGCGTTGAGACTTCTTCAGTCATCTATTTGCTCCTGTTTATCTAGCAGGCCCTTGAGTTCCTGTTCGACGTGATCGAGGGCAGTCATCATGCCCATCATTTCACGGTAATGTTCCATTGTTTTCACGCCGTTATATTGCAGGCAGTCTACAATGGCCGTCCGCTGATCCCGGATAATCCGAAATACAGCTTCGGACAAGTATATATCACTCATTATCTTATATCACCGCATTTTATCTTAGATAGTCCCATATATAGCATAGGCGCGGTGATAAGTAACTAAACTACTGCTCTCATGCGGTTTACTAACCGATTTGCGCGGTTGGTGACCTGTTTATACCACAAACTGTCTACCATTTCGTCTGCGGCTTTTTGCCAGTCTCGGGCATCAACACCGGATTTCATGCCGACGAACTTACCCATTCTGGTTGCGCCGAGGTTAAACATCATATTAGCGATGATTAATTGAACCTCGTCAGGCAACATGTCAAAGTCTGGATACAGTCGCAAGCAGTCGTTATAAGTGATTTGAACATCGTCTTCAAACGCCTCTGCAACTCTCTCTTCGTTAATTTTTTCACCAACATCACAACCGTACTCTGGGTCGGTATCGCGTATTAGATGGCCTATGCCGAAAGTCGGATACCCAAGATGATCCAAATACACCTCGTGTATGCAACCCTCATCGCTCTCCAATTCTATTCTTAATTGTTCTGTATTCATTTCGTAAGTCCTTGTTTCTTTTCATAGGTACGAAGCCCACCGAGCCCGAGCATACCAAGAAGGACAGTCATCAACGAGTCCATATCGAACGTAGGGATTTCAGGTACCGGTGACCCATACCACGTAATTCCAAAAATAATGAGTGGAGCAAGCACGAAGTGATATGCCAACGCGACTCCGCAGGTCCATCCAATGAAGGGTCGCCATCCTGCGACGAAGATTGATTTATGTTTTGCTTCTTCTCTGTTGACAAGGATTTGTTGCATTGCGGCTTCGTGCGCGTGTTTTTCAGCCATTGTTGAAATTTCGTGGGCCAAAGCATTTTTTTGATCCTTGTCTTCAATAAACTTGTCTAGCAGTCCTGTTACTGGACCGATAAGTGCTTGTATCATACAACTACCTCAAAATTTTACTGTCTTTAGCATTGACCCATTCCGGGATGCAATATGCCTGTACTTTACGCCTTGTCCAATAGTTATAACGAGTTCGGCTAACTCGTTCTGCAAAATAGTTACACCTGTTAATAGAATAAAAATACGCTTTTTTATCAGGTATGACCGTTCCATCGGCAGTCATCACGATCAGTGCAAACACATAAATCACTGGTCACTTCCTACTCATCCATGCCGTAGTGCCCATGTACGCACCGACGATACCGGCTCCTGAAATGTAGAAAAGGTTACTGATATCTGACAAAGCTTGAACTCGCTCTATGGGCACAAAAAACATTGCCGCCGTAAACGCACCCATAGCAATTAAAGTGAACCGCGCCATACGAAGTTGCGCTAAGTTTTTACGTAAAGAAGTCTCAGTTTCTTTAATAGCTTTTACGTGCGATAACTCTTCATCGCTAACAATGCCGTCACCGTCTTCATCATATTCAGCATAGACCGATTCTTTTTGAAGTTTTTTCTGAGCCATTACGACATCTCTCCCTGAATCTGGTTAGTGGGTACGCACACCACATTGTAGTTTACAAACGGCTTACCAATCTTTTGAACCATCTGCTCTCCTGCGTACAGGCACTCTATGTGCGTGGAATGTATCTCAAGAATCCTAAAATAAAATGTCATGTCTGCAACAAAGATTCCCAGCAATACCCAAGACATCACCTTCCCTTCATAGCAATGAGAGTAAGTAAGAGCCAAATGCCACCAGCGACGGTGAGGCAACCGATAAGTACAAGAGCAGTATAAATAAGTCCGTTCTTAACGGCTTTCTTCTTAGCCAGTTTGCGAGCCTTTTCACGTTCTTCGGCCTTTCGCTTCATCTCTTTCCGGTTGCGAATAAAGGTTTGATAATCGTCCCAAAGGCCGGCGCGTCCACAGTATATGAATAACTGCTTGATTTCATACTCTTTTTTCTTGATATCCTCTAGAGCCCAAAACGCCTCCATTGATCCTTGTGCAGATTCTTTTTCTAACTCATCGTGCGCGTCGGCTAACTGAGTCAGTTGCTTTCCCATTTGGCCCACGGACGTAACGTGACCAGCTAGCTCTTTGATGCCCTTGATTGCCTGATTCGCAAGCTCGATAGCGGCGATGGCCTCAAAGATCATTAGAAGATTCCCCTAAACCTCTGCGGTCTAGCTATCTTACTAAATCTTTTAACAAAGCCCCCCTTCGCCGCCTTCATTAGCGGCTTTTGAGGCTTCTTGTCTGTACTAGACTCTTTTTTTAAAGGCATTACGTAATGCCTTTGTAGTTCCCGCCACGTTTAGCCGCGCCCATACCACGAGCTACTCCATCTGGCACGTTCATTGGAGCCTCTGGTAGCTCCTTATCGCTGGCATAAGGAATCTTACCCTGACCCTTTATGTCTGCATAATTTTGAGGAGTTGGACCCGCACCGGGTGTGTTTGTAACAATCTTTACTCTGGACATTTTAATTTCCTCTCTGCTTGAGTAATTCACGTTCTCGACCTGCATCAATACGAGCCCTTGTCTGAGCCGCCTGCGCCTGCAAACGATCATAGAACTGACGATCACGCATCTGCAAGGTCTGCTGATCCAACTGTAGCTTGGCCGCATCCAACTGAGCATCTCGCTCGGCTTCCTGCGCGTCCAACTGCAACTCCTGTTGCTTCAGTTGCACCACCGGATCTGGACCTTGTCCTGATATTTGCTGAGATAGGTCTTTAACTTCTTGCATTCCCTGTGCAATGTATTGAGCCACTAAACCCTCGTACTCTATCATCCGTTGTTCCGGATTTGCCGCAGGTCCTTGTTGCGCGGTAATCTGCTCAAACTCAGCCGTAGCCCGCTCCCGAGCAGATAGCTTAACGTGTTCCATGATGTGTTTCTGAAGAGCCATCGCCACAGCAGGCATACCAGCAACCATCGGCGTTGAACCAAAAACCAGATGCGAGATAATATGCGCTTGATGATTTTGCCCCGTGAAGGCTTGCAGTTGACCCATGTCGAGTGCATCTATATTCTCCTGTGCAGGATCCGTGGGCCCCATCTCATCCTCTGGGGGTGCCTTCATGATCCGATCTACGTCTTTCACACCTAACGCGTCGTACATGTCGCGATAGACTTCATACATATTATGTATCTCTGGCGCGGCTCCAGCTAACTGAAGTTTAGTCTGCGCCATCACAATCCGTTGCGCCTGACTGAATACGTTTGGATCCGATATTGGAACTACATCCACACGCTCATCAAAGTCGCTTGCCATGATGCTGGCGTCTTCACCTTCGACAGAGTACGGGTACTGTTGTGGCAGACTTTCACCCATCACACGAGCAAGAATCTTAAATTCTAAACGCATTGCATAGTGCAACCGCTTGTGAATAGCAGACATGACGCGGGAACCTTGCTCCAGCATCGCGATTGTCGTGCCGACAGCGGCTCCCTGATTGCCATCCCCAACTTTGAGGTCTGTAATCGTCGCAAAACGTTGTCCGGCTTCCACAACAAAGCCTAAAAGGTTAAACAAGGTTGCATCCGGGCCCTTAAACGGCAACGGCATCAAAGAATCGCGGATGGCACCACCGGGAGCGTCCACATCTCGGAACTCTCCGGGCTGTAACGGATCATCATCGTCCCTGATCCGTAGTCCGCGGGCTTTGAATCCTGCCGGTAGGTTCGATAACGTACCCGCATCTATCAACTGACGCAGTGCAGAGGTCGCGGTTCTAGACAAACCACCAATTGTGTGGATAAGTCCGAGCCCGTAAAAGGCAAAACCCGGTAAAAACTTGTAATGCACAAAATATTGGATTTTTTTGCGTAGTTCGTCGCCCTCGGCATAGTTTCTACGAATCGCGAGGATCTCTCCGGTGTCATAACTTATAGTAACGATGTACGGAATCTTGATCCCGGTCATTTCTCCTTCGCTATCGACCTCTTCAAAGCCTTCTAAGTCCAAATCTACGTGGCACTCAAGCAATGTCGCGTCATAATCAATCTGAGAAGGGGTTACACCGTCAATTCGCTGTATTTCTTCGGTAACAGAATCGCTTTTTCCCTCTCCGGGAGTCACCGGAACGTCCAAATAGAAGCCTGAAACCTGATTTTTACGCAAATCATTCAACGGCATCCGTACAACTTGCGTAATATTTGGACAAGTATCCAAATCTGCCGTCTCATAAGGCACCACGAGGTTCTCAGCAGGGACAAACTTGCTGACTGCACGGCCCATGCTCTCGTCAAAATAGACTTTTTTGAAGGTTGAGCCCGCTAGCGGCAGATAAAACAACATTTGATCCATGTCTGGCGTGTAATCTTCCATCACATTGGTGATGTAATAGTTCATAAACTGACGAACACGCCGTGCCTGTGCTTCCTTGTCCTTGGAATTATCCCCAATAACGGTTGTGCGAACGGGTCCCGAAGCAGGAAGTAGCTCATTGAATGCCTGTGCTTGGAATTGTGTGGCCGCCTCGGCCAGTAATGGATGCGTTACGCCAGAAGAACCGCGGAAGGGCTGAGTGCGCTCTTCATAGTTAAAACCCAGCAGTTCCAAACCGTCTGCATAGGCGTCTTCCCACTCCTGCCTTGACGCCTTATTGGCATCAAACTCTTCCATGATCTCTGAAGCAATCCGGCCAAGCTCACGATCAGGCAGTTGCTCCGCAAGGTTTGCGTAAAAACCACCGTCTTCCATCATCTCGTCTTGAGGCTCAAAATCTACCTCGACGCCACCGTCCTCTGTCGGAGAAATCTCAATCTCACCAATGTCCTCCGCCTGAATCATCGCAAGTACATTGTTCTGTGAATCGGGAAGCTCGATCTCAATCTCGGCTTCTAAATCCTCAACATCCAGTTGAGACGGTACTTTATTCTTCTCAATAGCCATTCGTTGCTCCAGTTATAAAGGGAACGTACTGCATAATACCATTGCTCCGTGGTCCGCGGGTCATGTTCACTGCTTTGTCTTTTAAAGATACGATGCCGCCTTCCGCATACGCTTGAACCGCCGATTCGCCTTCGCCAACCATACGGGGACCCGTAAGCTTCACAGAAGTATCGGAGAAGATTTTTTCGTATGCAAAAGCAGGCGCGGCCTTTAACAAAGCGTTGAAGTCCTCTTCTGACATATCCTCGGCATTATCCGGCGTAATAATGATGTTATCGAACTCCGGTTGTGGCTTCTCTCCCACTAATGATCCGAGGGCCGAGGATATCAATCCGGGAGCCTCTTTATAGGCGTCAAACGATTCTTGTAATTCTGCTTTATCGGTATCCGATAAGTTTTGAAACTGATCGTCGGTCATGGACATCGCGCCTTTCAACGCCAGTACTCGTGCTTTACCCAAACCACGCGGCTGAGTCACGTCAACCCCAACTTGTTTAAGAAGCTCTTGCGCTTCCTCGGCATTGCCGTAACGTTTCATACGGAAATAATCTAACGCCCTGATTGCGTTTTCTTCTTCTTTTCTTGGAAGTTTAATAATCGGGTGCATACCCTCGTGAATGGGAGTCTGACCTTTTATCGAATCACCGGCAACTTGAATGTCACGAGGAATCCCCAGTCGTTCTGCTATTTCTGGGTTTAAAGCTCCACCTTTGATTCCGTATCTACCCTGACGATATAAAAATTCAGAGTCTTCGTAACCAAAAGGCACTTTACCGGTATACACAGCTTCGTCAATCGCACGACGTTCTAACAGGTTGCTAGGGTCTTGCTCATATTGTAAAAAGTTGTAGTAATCGAGCATGTCTTGAGTGTTTTTGTCGATTACGTTTCTTGCGGCTTGATCTGCTAAGGGAAAGCCCTGTCTATCTCCAAGAACCTCTGCTGTTTGACGACGACGATAATCTATCGCATCGGGCAACTCGTCTGCTTTACTAACTCGTGCCTGACTTAACATCTGCTGTCTTAGATACTGCTGAAGGTTTTCTTCCGCATTACGAACCGGATCGGCCATATATCACATTCCTAGAATGTCAATAGTACGCAACAACTTTAGCAGATTGATCCGTATCTTCCCAATCATCCGTGGGTAACTGCACAAAATTACCCTGACGATAACGCATTAACGCCTGCGTCATGGAATCCACCAAATCATCATGCTCACCATTTGGAAAGGCCGCGACCTCCTCAACAAGTTCCTCGGCCCAAGGTTCGTCGGGGGCCCAAACCATCCCCGCCTCAAACAAAGGCGTCACAGCATGTACCCGCGAAACTTTATCGTTACCCTTAGAAGGCGTGAAGTTAACCACAGGAATCCCAGTCTGTCTCATCTCGTGCGTCAACGGCATACCAGATGCCTTAGCCTCCACGATGAC
>TARA_R100001460_G_scaffold107676_1_pt1 | contig 12016 bp, 5 predicted proteins | sample TARA_R100001460 | Tara Oceans TARA_R100001460 (sample SAMEA2622190) | marine metagenome | biome: marine biome (ENVO:00000447); feature: surface water layer (ENVO:00002042); material: "saline water (ENVO:00002010), including plankton (ENVO:xxxxxxxx)" | depth 5 m | reverse complement strand
AATACCAACATTATGGGCTGAATCAATAACCATAGCCGTGGTAGGACTTGTGCCATCCGATCCGTCATTAGTGCGAAATATAAGTTCGCCTTTCTGGTCGTCCGATCCATCCTGATGCTGGGCTTGTATTTGCGCTAAAACACTTTGCTCACCACCAGACTGTTCACCTTGGAATGTAATTTTTGACTCACGACCTCCGTCCGTGTCCTCATGGGTTGTGTTCTTTAATTTTAATTCGGTTGTTTCCCCACCAATATCTACGTTACCATTGTTATCGATAATCAATCTAGGATTACCATCACCATCTGATAACACAATATGACTATTAGATGTTCGAATATCTAAACCACCTTGATTACCGTCAAATGAACCAAGAATAGTATTCTTTGTTCCTGAAGTAATTAATGACCCAGCATCTTTGCCAAGTGCCGTATTTAATGTGCCAGTATTTGCAGCTAATGCCGAATGTCCGACAGCTGTACTACTAGCTGCCGTTGTATTTGCTTTTAAGGCGTCCTTACCGATAGCTACGTTGTTACTGGCTGTAGTGTTTGCTGTAAGAGCATCATGCCCTACGGCTGTGTTACTTCCCCCTGGACTAGAACCATCTAAATCATCAAGTGCTGTATTACCTAGAGCGACGTTATTTGTGCCAGTAGGAAAATCTCCTACGCCTATCTTAAATCCTCCAGCTGTTGATCCGTCATGGACACGAACCTGATTAGCCGTTGTGTCGAAACTAAGTTCACCTATTGCGCCAGTGAACGCATTGTTTTGCGCGGCTGTGCCTCTTCTTAGTTGTACTTGTATAGCCATTTATAAGCTCCCATAATCATTTGTTGAGACTGTTGCATTAGCAACACTACCAAAATCATTTATGGCAGTGAGAATACCTGAGTTAATGTTTGACGCGACTAAATTAATATTTGATATACTTCCGGCTACATTTCCAATATCTGTTGCATCATTAGCAACTGCTGTAATATCAGAACTTATTGGGCCAAGAGCTGCTATACTGGTAGAAAGTGGCGTAAGAGTAGCAATATTATTAACTAAAGTAGTGGTAAATGTAGACGCTGCCGATGTGATATCAGAGCTAATTCCAGCAGCTGTTGTAACATCTGAAGAAATACCAGCAACAGTTGTTACATTTGCTGAGATACCAGCGACCGTTGTGACATTAGCATTATTTCCAGCAACCGTTGTGACATTTGCCGAAATACCAGCAACAGTTGTAACATTGCTGCTTATCCCAGAAACAGTTGAAACATTCGATGATATTCCGGCAACAGTCTGAATTGCATCTGTAGCGTCTGTGCCATCTTCAATATGGGCCAATGTCTGTATGTCAGCCGTAACCGCAGCAATGGAAGCAACATCTCCTATTAATGGACCAGCCTCGGGCGCTCCCGATGTTGCATTGAAAGCTAACACTGTTCCTTTGCGATTATCCTTTGTTGGCATTTCCAGGCTTACAGACTCATCGCCAGCATTAACTATGATCGCACGACCAACCTTTTCGTCAAGCTGTTGAGCCATAATTACCAAGCTATCAAGCTGTTCGTTTAAACTTGAGGCAAGTAAATCACCAGCTGTTACAAAGTCGGTTGTGCGCTCTAAGTCTCTTCCACCGATGATTGTTAAGATATCCGATGCCACAAGTGCTGAACCAAGAGTAACCGATCCGGTGCCATTAGAACTGGTAGATACTGTATAGTCGCTAGTTAAATTTAGCGTTGTTGTGTTTTTGATAACAACTAGATCACTATCAGCCAAGATATTGAAACTAAATGCAAAAGGACCAGTCCCAGTGTTTCCGGTAAACTGAACACGCCTGGCTACATTGCTAATCGGAATATCGGCCATCTATATAATCCTTTGATTTGTTTGTCTTATACCATATCTTGTTTTAATTGCCAAATATCTTTGATAGATCTGGCGCTCTTGTTGGTCTACTGTCACCTAAATCCCACCAATAATTTTGATTAAAGTCTCTGTCTCGTTTTCTTCTTAATCTTTTAAAATCTTTGTTTGTTTTTGGATCAGCCCATAATCTTAACTGATCGAATAGATTTCTTTCGAGCGCTGTTCTCCAATACCACATTGAAGAGCCAGGCATATACTTTTGCACAAACTTGATTGCTTCGCTTGCAATCCTGGTATCTTTACCTGTTGCTGCCTCAATAGCATTAACAACTGTTAAGTTTATAACATCACCACCAAACCCAATGAGAGGACCAGCTACTGTTTCTGATAAAGAGCTTCGACCTGTTGCATCTCTTGAGAAAACAAAATCAGCATAGATAGATAGGCCACCACTAGCTAATATTGCAGATCCCCAAAACTTAGATAACTGTTTTAAATCTCCAGTAAACATAGGCAATGGATCTCGACCTTTAGCCATTTCTTTTGTTTGAATAGCCAAAGCTGCCATAAGCGTAGATGAAATCATAAAAGCCCCTAGATAACCAGCTTTACCGCTTAGACTGTTTTGATACCATCCCCTGGATAGGTGCGTGTTTAATAATGTGGCACCAAAGATTTTATACATAGCGAATGATTTTACAAACTCGCCTTGAATAGTGCCTGGACGTACATTTGCCTCTAGTGCTGCTTTACCTCTCATGTTTGATGATGGTACTGCAAACTCTGTTTCCGACTGAACCATACGCATGAGATTAGTAGCGACATCTCTTCTAAGATCTTCATTGATATCTGTTCGCTCTTCGATCTTTCTTGCTGAAACAAATTCAGCTCCCTCTTCTTCAAGCAAATCTGTTGATCTAATAATATCCCACTTGTCTGGCCCTATTTGATAACTTTGCAACATATTTTTTATTTTAGGCTCCAGGTCATCAAATCGCTTAGAAACATTGTCTCCCAAATATCCCAGAAATTCCATGCCAAAGGCTAAACGTCCGGCTTGCGTCCAGGGCGATAACAATGAAGCATTCATAACAGCGGTTGATATTCTTTTTGATATCTCTGGGCCATTAACCTCACCGACATATCGAGCCTGGCCAGCTGCTTGCTCTATCCAGGTATTAGCTATGAACCCCATCCTGGTAGCTATTCGAGTTCTTTCTTTAGCTTTCAATGGGTTTAGCATTTTTAAATAATCATTTAGAACTTTTGTTTGCGGCAAGCCAGCAAAGCTTCTTGCAAATCTCTGGAAGTTCATGTCTGTGTAAAACGCCAACACAGAAGTTGATCCAAGAAATGCTGAGTGAATATTATTTCTAATGCCCTGGCTATAGAATGCAAACTTTTCATTAACTGGTGCTTGCGTTCTATCGGAAACCCAATCGTATAGAGTATTGAATTTAAATAATGCAGCTGTTTCTTGTGCCTCTATTTGCTTTTGTATTTTTCTTGGCTTTCCGTCTTTTAATTGTGCTGCATTTTTTCTTATAATGTCCTCTAAATATCTAGCACCAGCATTAGGGTTAGGGCCAAATATTTCCATTAAGGCTATATCTCTCGACAGGTTATTTATATGACCCATCATAATGTCAAACGGTTCACCGCTTCCAAATCGTTGATTATATTCTAGCCAGCTTTTACCATCTTTAAATATTAGAAATCTATGATGACCGTACTTGTTGCCAACCGATCCTGGGCCTCTAAAAGCACCAGCATCCTGTTTGTTGGTTCCTTCAAATTTTATAGATTGGTACATTTCTAACAATGCACTGTTCAAATTAGGCGATAACTCTAAATCAACACGCCCCTCACTATCTGTTTTTGATAAAGCTTTGAAAGGTAGGTTTGTTTTTCTGTCTGTCATTTTGTTGACATCAATTCGATCAATAATAAAATCAACCCATTCGTTATAATTAACTTCACGCACAGAAATAGCATCATGCCTAACAGGTAACCCCCATATGTTTCTGCCATCTTTATCAACTATTTTGCCAATGTTTGCGCCAGCTGCGTTAGCTCTTAATCTGAGATACTCAGTGGCAGAATACCAGGACTGGACTAATTCTTTTGCGCTCATTTTCCCAGTATCTTTTCCAAACGCCTCGTCTAGCAATTCTTTCTGCCCAGCTTTGTTTCTAGTATTACCTATAAAGTTACGCCTAAAAGAAACTAAAACATCGTCCATACGAGAGAGCGCCTGGCCTTGAATAACATTTTGTAACTGTTCAACATTTAAATAGTTATGCCCTCTCGATCTGGCTTTTTCATTAAATGATAAAAATGCAAGAGCTGCTTCTTTTATGTTGTTTGGATTGTCACCTATAAAGTTTTCGATATTCATTTTAATTTTAGCCTGGGCAGCTACTTGTTTTAAAACTTTTCTCTTATTCTCCAGCGAAGCCTTTTTAAGTTTTAATATAGTTTCAGCTGCTGCTTTACTCCTGGCAGCTGATGATCCCATTTGCGTACTGTAATGATCTTGCAGCTGACGAAACAATAATTGTGTTTCAGATTTTTGCTGATCGGTTATATCAGAATTTTGTATACACGCTTCGAAGCTCATAACCTACATATCTCTAATTGTTTAATAAAATCATCTTCTTTATCGATTGGATCAAGAACATCTTTTACTTTCATTTTGGTAAGATTGCCCTGACCATCCAGGTCTATATATATTTCTTCCTCTAAATTATAGCGAACTTCCTGACCAGCCTTGATATCTGATGCCGGAACTGCTATATCTTTAGTAGGAGTATCATCAATGCCTAAAACAGATTTTGCACTTATCGAAGATGGCACTTCTCGTGCCATACTTTTCTGGGCTGATGGCTCTTCAGCCATCCGTACCCTAGACGGAACTTGGATATCTGAGGAACGAACAGTTGATGATGTAATTATGCCGGATGAGCTAGGTGACTTTCGCGCAGCTTCTAGTATGGAGCTTTCAGCCTTAGACCAAGAGGCAGCTGCGGCTGATCTTGAAATTCCCAATCTATCCAAAGCGGATTGAAACGCATCATCGTAGCCTTTCCAGCTTTCGCGAATGGTTTTTCTATACTCAGCTTTTTGTTCTAGGATTTGCTCCGGTGTTTTGTTGCGCCATTCCTCAAACAACAAATGGCCTCTTGCTTTTTTCTGCGTTTCTAATTCTTTAATTGGTAAATAATACTCTACTAATTGACCGTTAGGCATACGCAGATCAAATGCTATAATACGCCAACCCCATTCTTTTGGTTTAAATAATTTGCCAGTATCAATTTTTACCAGGCTAATACCGCTTGTCAGTAACTCATTAAATATTTCCGGAACATCTCGGATGTCATTAATTACAGTTTTAAAACGGTAACTATCGCGAATATGTGATACTTTATGCCAGGGTTTTTTTGCTAGGATCGAGGGTCGGTTAGCTTTCTGCGTCAGCTTAGACAGATCTTTGATGTTATCGCTCGACTTAGTGCCAAACTTGGCATCGATGCGTGTTATTATATCTTTTACGATCGGCACGTTTTCATCAGTCAGTGCTTTTACCTGGGCGCGTAGCTGGTCGGACGGCAGATCATCATCAAGCGGCATCCTAATTTCTTCCAAGGAAACATTATCTTCTTCGATTGGTGAAACCGTTTTTTCTATTCTTTCTCCAGGTATTTCTTCAAGATCTTCAAATATATCGTCTTTTAAGTTTGCTGTTTCTGCTCTGGCTGCTTCACTGCCTGGTTCATCGAACTCATCAAGAGCCTGTTGCGGTTCGCTTTTACTCGTGCTGATTTCCTTTGGAGGCTGAGCAGAGCTTGTGACATCACTTCGTGCTGCACTGTCAAAATCGCCTTGTTCAACTGATCGTCTGATATGTCCGATAAATCTATCGACTGCCTCTCTATAGTTGCCTGTGTCTTTGGCTGTTTTGGCTTCTGCGCTGAGAGCGTCTGAGAGCGGCCCTTTCCGGTTTGCGACTGCGTTGAGATAGGCAATGGCGTTTTCATCGTTCTGTACCCTTTTCTGATTAGCTTGACGTTCAATCTTATTGCCTTCTATTTCTAGCTTTGAGGCATTTTTATTAATTGTTGCAAATGTTGATTTGTCTTTCCTTATTCTAACTAACGCTTGATGAAGAATTTTAGCCCTTTCAATAAATAAGCTTTCGGTAATCAGCTCTTCACCAAATAAATCAACTTGCTCTGTAACTTCTTTCGGTGAGGCAGCCACTTGTCTAACAATAGATTCGGCCTCATCCATAGTTTTAGGATCTGTTTGTTTTAATACCTTAACAGCTGAAACGTGCAAATCCTTATCTGCTATAATGTCACCAATTAAAGCACCGTATTTTTCTTTAATTATTCCCTGGTCAACAAGATCAAAAGCAGCATCATCAAGTTTTAATAAATTTTGAATTACTTTATACAATGCAGATCTTGGCGGTATACCCTCTAATCTTTCTGGTGCTATCTTTAAAACTTTTGCAGCATCCATAACAACATTTGCTCTTTCTGCTTTTGTTGCTTCAGCAATATTTTTAAGAGCTGCATCTAACATAACAGTTTTAGGCTCATAGCCATCAATTTCACGCTTTACGACACCATATAATTTTATATCTAAGCTTGGATCTTTAGCCATTAATCGTTTAGCAAGCGCCAATCTTTGATGGCCATCAGCAATAATTAAACGTCCTTCCCTGGTTTCAAATACCATAATGTCATTGGCTATGTCATAATTCCATTCATCAATGTCCAACAGCCTTTCAGTAACGCCTAACTCATCACCACCGGATTTAAACTGAAATATCTTTGCATCGACCTCTAACTGATCCACTTCGAAGCGAAACTTCCTACCATCGAGGTTTGGTAAATCAGCTGTTAGAACATCTGGATCTACTAATGAAACAGGCTCTTCTGGCATTGTTAATTTTTGATCTGTGTTTATAGCCTCTTGCGCTTGTAGAGTTCTTAATTCATGCTCTGTATCTGCCAGCGCCTGGTCAAAATCATTTAATATCTTTTTGTTTTCTGGGTTAGCAAATGGATTGCTTTGATCTACATCGTCATGAACCTCTAGCACATTAGCCAACGCATTATCTTCATCTGGAATAGCGTCTGGATTGGATCTTCGAACTGCCTCCCAGCCTTCTCTAGCTTGAGCATTTGTTAGTCCAGCAATCTCTGATGTAAGCTTAACGCCTTTTCCAATGCCATACGCTACACCAGGCAATGCAGCACCAAACGCAGCTTGAGATGTTACGTTGAAAACAAACTGATCAAGTGTATAGTCTTTGTTTAAACTATTAAACCAGTTAGCAACGTCAATTTCTGATGCAGCACCATAGCCAGCACCACCTATTGCATTTTGCAACATTGTTTTCCATAGGCTTTTTATTGGTCCACCCATAGGAGCAATGACATAAGGATCGTATACAGATGAACCTATTGCGCCACCAAACCTTGAAATACCAGCCATGAGGCTAGGATTTTTTTGCGCCATGTCAGCAAGGTCTTGCTCGTATGTTTCTATTATTTCAAGCTCTGCTTGCTTAATTGCTTCGGGTTGTGCGGCATTATAAAGATCTTCTGGCAGACGAAACTTGTTTACTTCGAGAGCATTGTAAATATCGTTAAGTTCCTGGTCTGCATTATTGTATAATGAGCCTTGACCAAACTTTGGAAGAAATGCGTATTCAAATCTTTTATTACCAGGATTATCAAAATCTAAATCGTACTCTCTTAATTCATCTAGTATTGGTTGCCAAACCTCTGCTTCAACCATAGCTCTAGAATTTCTACCACCACCACCAGTATACTTAGCTGCCTCAAAACCACCTAGTAAACTATCTAAGTTTGTAGGTATCGGTCCGGAGAGAGTTCGTGTTGGCTTTGGAGCTTTTTCAAAAAACATTAATTTGCACTCGCCATAATCTCTTTAAGTTTATTACTATTTATTATTATTGGATTGTCATCCTCATCTCCAGGAATACCTAATTTTTCATTAGTATTTGGATACACTAAAGCATACAGATAGCCGTCTTGAGGATTGCCGCCCATCAACTGCAAATCAAACATAACAGAAGTTTTTTGCGTTCTAAGCTGACCAGCAACGCCCATAACTGTATTATCAGGCACACTTTCTAAGCCCCTAATCTGATCTATAGTTTCAGAATCAAAACGCTCAAGGTCCATTTGATCAAAATTAGGTTCAAGCAGATCATATATATTATCGTCATTTATTTGCTGTAACATTCCCTCAAAAGCTTCTGGCGTTACTCCAGGCGGCAAGAATGTTTCTCTTTCTCTAAATTCTTGAATACCACCGCTAATAAGTTGATTGCCATTATAAGAAGCTCCTAATGACATTTGTACCGCTTGAATATACTTATCCTCGTTAAAAACAAATTCACCGCCTTTAATATCGTCTGCAGTAATTAACTGAGAATAAATATATTTGGCTGATGTTCGTAGCCCTTCTGCCATATTACCAGATAATGTATCGTTAAAAGCTTGCCTTACTGTAAAAAATACTGGCTCTGTATTTGTATCGGAAAATCCTGGCAATGGTGATTTTTCTACATCAATTTTGTATTTACCATTAAGCAATATTTCTGCATTTGGAATAGTGCTGTTATCTAACAATAATGCACCAGCAATTCCATAAACTTTTTGTCCAGGGAATATCTCAGCCATCATTTGCCTGGCTGTTGTAGATCCAACCGCTTCAAACATTGAGGTAAGTATTGATATTTGCATGGGAACAGCTGCGCTTTGAACGCCTATTTGTTGCGCTGATCCATCGAGCAATGCGCCAAGTTGTGCAACTTCTTGTTTTGTAAAAAACTTTGCTGGCTGACCAGGTAAACTGTATTTAGCAAAAGCTTTTTTAGAAAATTCTTTTCTGTCCTGGAAAGCTTGCTCTAATCGATTGATAACATCTTCTGTGGTTTCGCCTTCTTTAAATACAAATTCTATTGGGTTAAATTCTAACGTTGACCCATCTTGTAACTCCACACCATTTTTTTGTGCATAGAAAATTAAATCGTTTTGTACGGCTGCTTTTCTTGCTTCTATATAAGGGCTTACAAGTTTTTTAACTGTTGCCGCTGACAGCTGTTCATACCCACCTAAATTACGTTTTTGTTCAATATCTTGATTTATTTGAGTAACTGTTTCTTGAATTTCAGCTTGCGACATATCTGCCAAATCATCAATAACTCCTTTTGCAAAAGCTAATATTTCATAACTTCTTGTCATATCCTCCATTGCTTCCGCATTTGCATCAGCTGGTTTAACTACCAGACCAGGAACTAAATCGAGTTCTTTGAATAACTCAATAAATTTTGCAAATTCTTCTGGTCTGACAGGCTCATTTGCATCTGCTAATTTTCTTATAATTTCAAATTGTTGTTCTACTGCACTAAATTTTTCAGCAAAAGCGGCCTGGGATTTATTGACTTCATAATTAAAGAACTCAACTAAATTACCCATACCTTTTTCTCTTGCCGCCTGGCGCATATCTAGTTCTTGCTGCATAACCTTTTGATTATTTGCTTCTAATTTAAAAGCTGCTTTATAAAGATTTGTAACTAGGTTTAATGTTTCTGCTTCAAATACCGTATCAACTGGCCCTTCTCCAGAACCAACATATCCAGGCAAACCAACTTGTTCAATTTGCAGTTTTAACTCTTCTAACTCGGTAGCGCTCATTTTGCTCCAGCTATTTAGGTTTTCTTTAAGTACACGCAAATTTAAAAACTGTTGTTTGTTTTCAATGCTATATTCGCCATTTGAGCTTATCCTGGTAGACATGGCATTCATCCAGTCTTCAGAAGGAGGATTGCCGTTATTTGTTGTTATAAATATTTGTTCTGCAATATCTGCTTTTATTGACTTAGCTTCTGTTTTTTTTGCTCCAATCCTACTGTTTAAAACAGTTTGAGCATTAGTTGCATATTTTAAATCTTTTGAATAAACGCCAGTGATTGACGTTTTTCCAGTAATAACATTATCAATAAATTTTTTTAACTGCGCATCATTAATGTTTTGTATTTTAAAACTTACGAACTGACCTATTGCTGCTTCTTTTGTTGTTTCTGCCCAACTATCAGCATTTTCTTGTGACCACCCTTGATTGTCTACATAATCTTGAGCTTTTTCATCTATCTCAAGCTGAAGATTGCCAGTGTCCGGATCTGCCCCATATATTGATGGAATGTTTTTAATAATTAAAGCAGCATCGTTTTTACCTACTTCTGTGCGCCTTTTGGCTGATAATTCTGCTTGCTTCTTTGTGTACCAGGAAGAATAAGTTATAGATGATTTTTCGGCTGTTGTTTGTAAATTGCTTCTTAATTGACCAGCCGCTACCGGATCAATGCTTGATAGACTTGCAGAAAAGCCATCAGCAACACTGTTTAACTGTTTTTTTACCTGGGTAAATGGAGTGACATTTGTTTCTGCCTCTTCCATAATTCTAGTTATTTCAAGCTCTGCTTCGTTTTGTATTTCAGTTACGGCTATTCTATTTGCCGCATTGTAAGCAGACTTTTCAGCTATAGTCGTTGGTCCACCAGCTTGGTCTATTTTTTCTAAAATAGGTAATGCGCCTTGTTCTGCAACAGCTTCGATACCTTCTTGTTCTGCCTTTTCTTTGCCACGTTCAAATACAAACTCGCCCATCCTATCAAATTCGGCTGAGATTGTTTGGCCTAGTTGCGCTTGCTCTCTAAAGCCAGCATAATCAATATCTTTTAATCCCCTGGGCCTAACGCCTACCCCTTGATATCTTGGTTGTCTTGCCATTAGGTAATAACTCCTGGTTTAATAACGCCAGGTGATAGCTGTCTAGCTTTACTAAATCCTCCAAACAAGGTGCCTACTGCACCAATTCTAGCTGATTGCATAGCAGCATCACCAGCCATTCTGTATTGTTCTGCTTGTGACTTAGCATCTTCTTTTGCTAAAATAGCATTGTCAGCTGCCGTTGCGTATTCCCTAGAGGCTTCTGCTTCACTATGTTTTGCTAATGCAGATATAGATCCACCACCCACAGCACTGTTAGCAATCAAAGCAGCTAAGTTTTCATTTAGCCTGGTAAGAACATCAGCACCCATTTGAGCATATTGAGCTGCCTCAATGTCTCCCTTTAGCAATGCCTGGGAAGCTTTTTTGTCATATAGCTTTTGCTGTGCACGACCAGCTTTAATTTTTCCAGCAGCTGAAATAGCTGACATTCCCACTGTAAGCGCCATTGATGACATATCTAACTTCCTACACTTAATTTATATTCCAGGCCTAATACAGTCATAGGTAATGGAACACTTTGAGTTAATGTTATTTGTCCGGTAGCACTATATCCTAAGATACCATGCGCTGTTTTTAATCCTGTAAATGCCTGGATAGGTGTATCAAGAACGCTTACACCAAAATTTCTAAACGATATTTGTTTACCATTAATTACAAGATCTTTTGTTTCATTAAGTAGAGCATCAACTTGAACAACTCGTTTCTTAAGACCTTGCACCGATCCAGAACTTAATACTGGTTCAGTCGGCATAGTCTTTGCCTGGACTGTATATTCTAATCCTACCTGAAAACTGGATGACGCTGCCCCAGCAAACGTAACTGTAAACGGAGAAGCTGGAACCGTCTGAGTTGGCTCTACAACGCCATCACGCACGATTTCAACAGTTGCCCCCTGAAGATGATCCATCGTTGTTGAGGAAGCAGCTCCTCCAGTCTTAGCGCTATCTAGGGTTACATCTTTGTCAAACTTTTCTAAATAATATCTTACTTGAGAATTAACGGTACGTTTTACAATACAAAAGGTATCAGAGATCTCTGTGGCTACTGCAATAAAACTGCCATTCGTTGTAAACGAGCTAGGTGCTATAACCTCTTGCCCAACCAGGATAGAATAAACTGACATCGATCCATCATCACCATTGACGATAAATAATCGATCTGCCTCATCAGTTGATGTTGATCTACGAGCTGCCAGGTCAACAGGGTTTTTTATAAGATGCGATGAAAGTACCGATATCTGTTGTACTTGGTATGAGTTTGTACCTGACCCAAATTGAAATGCGTTTATGGCTTTACCCTGTCTTTGAACAAAT
>TARA_R100001460_G_scaffold38969_1_pt1 | contig 12028 bp, 19 predicted proteins | sample TARA_R100001460 | Tara Oceans TARA_R100001460 (sample SAMEA2622190) | marine metagenome | biome: marine biome (ENVO:00000447); feature: surface water layer (ENVO:00002042); material: "saline water (ENVO:00002010), including plankton (ENVO:xxxxxxxx)" | depth 5 m | reverse complement strand
TACCGCTTGTTATTTCTTTACTAGCCATTCCTCTATAAGGATTTTTAGTTCTAGTATTACTAGGTATTTTTATAGTTTGCCCAGCTTTAATCATATTAGCATTTTTAATGCTTGGATTAGCCGCTACTATTGCTTTTACAGTTGTACCCTGTTGTTTAGCTATTTCAGACAAGGTATCTCCTGATTTAACTTTAAAAGAACCCCCTCTTACCATTTTTAATGTACCTAGTGACTTAGCTTGACCAGCGTGTAATTTGGAGGCTTTTTTCAAACCTTTAATAACTTTATCTACTTTTTTTTGATTGGTAGAGCCACCTTCTTTCATCTTACCAACACCATCTGCGGCAAAAAATGGTACTTTTTTACCACCTTTTTCAACCATTTTTAGTTTACCGCCTTCTTTTGCATAACCCATTTTGTTACGAACTTTTGTTGGTAATTTAGATAAACCTTTATTTCCTTTAGGAACTGGCTTCATAGAGCCTCCACCTGCATACATAAGGCTTGGTTTTTTATTTTTTTTCATAGTTCCTGGCATATTAACCTCCTAAGTAAAAAGTATCGTATGGAACAAATTTGATTGTAGATGATTCGCTATCTTCACCAGCGGCAAGCTCAAACTGAAACTCATATTCTTGTTTCAATGGAGCGACTCTATTAGAAACCTCTGGCTTCTTCATAGCTATGTAATACGCTAAACCAGCCGCTAGGCATGGCACAAACCTTGGCGGCATATCTGCATCTGTTCCTACCCCAGACGCGACACCAGCGATACCACGAAGTCTATAATACGAGAGAGTGTACGTGCTAACATCTGGTACAGGCCAGAGAGTAACATTAACACCTGTCGCCTGACGATCAACATATATTTGTGTAGGTCTTCCTTGAGTATTCTTAGAACTCTGTTGAGCATAGGTTGAAACACTGATTCGTTCCAAATTAGTATCCACCTGACTCGTACCACTGCCTGTTCTAATTTGATGTTCAATGAGGTCAATAGTGTCTGTAGGTAACGTATAAGTTGCTGTACCAGATGATAAGGCTTGAGTTCCATTTTCTATAGTCCATAAATTTAAACCACGATTTTGCCACTCTAAAGTTAAAAGGTTTAGACTACGTCTAGCTGTTTTGATATCATATGCTGTTCTCATTTGAAGACCAGCGCGGTCAAATGCCTCTTCAAATATTTCAGGTAAGTCTGGAGTTACTACAGGCATTACTTAACCTTTCTGTGAGATTTTACTTTATCTCGTATCTTTTTAGGTTGCTTGACGAACTGCTTACCAGCCTTAGTTCCTTTTCTCTTAGCGCGCGTGGTAGCGGCATACTCCTTAGGCGAGAGGGAAGCAATAGCTGATGACGGAAGATAACGCTCTCCTGTGGCTTTTGGCCCTTGTGTGGATGGTTTTCCACTTTTAGTTCTCCACTTTTGCTTAGTCCAAGATTTAAGACTTCTTTGTGACTTTTTTAACGGCATATTAAAAACCTTTACGCATAATAAATATTATCACAGTCTATCTCTATTGACAAATAGCCACAGCAAAAAGATAAAAAAGCCAACAACTGTAATTACTAAAAGAATAATACTAATAGCTTCTACAAAATGTCTTCTAGCCTCTCTTTGTGCGTATAAAGTTTCTTTTCTTTGTTTTCTTATATCTGTTTCCATTCGTAATAGTTCTTGCCATGCGCTTGGGCCACACATAGAAGAAATTAATTTACGAAGTTCATCTCTTTGGTTCTCAAGTTGTTTTTTTTGAGTAAATAACTCTACGGCCTCTTGCTCTACACTCTTAGCATTAAATATTTTTTTAAATATTGGAGGATTCTTAGCCTCATGGTGAGCGCGATCAATATCAGATACTGCTGACATCCAAGTAGACAAACTTTTGCCCATTGAATGAACGTCACGGCCTATGCTCACACCTTTTTTTAAAGTTGCGAAAGCCGATGAGGCCAACGCCATAGCACTGATCGGATCGACCATTTATAACTCCAATCTTTCATCAATTCCTATAACCGCCACCAGCTTTTTTATAGGCAGATGCAAGCATTTGTGCTTTACGAGCAGACCATTGTCCAGGTGCGCCACCTTTACCCCCTGCTTTTATACGATTAAATAATCTTTTTCTCATGGTTGGTTTTGTATAATTACCCGCTTCATTTACACGCGATTTTGTTTTACCGCCTTTTTTCATTGCTATTGGTTTTTTAACTTTAGGCGATGGACATAATTTTTTAGCGGCTCTCATAACTATCTCCTACGAGTTTTTATAAATCTTTCTAGCAGACCTATTTCTTTTAAAAGACCTATTATTTTTTTGTGATGAAACTGTTAAATTAGATTTTCTATTATCTCTAGGGTTACCATTTTTATGACTAACATCTTTTTTGTCGCCTTTTACGACCTTACCAGACTTAATCATTTTTCTTCTTGCGGTATTCCTACTAGCTCTGTTTTTTTTCTGCTGTTCTTTAGAATGATAATTTTTATATTCAGAGCCATAATTTCTTTTCTTAGAACCAGAAGAAGATATTCTTTTCCCCATGGTTGACCTAGAAATCATTTTATCCAACCAACTACTAGGTGAGCTATAGAACCAGCTACACCACCCATAGCAAGCATAACCCAAAAAGCACCCTTCCATCTATTGGCTTGAGCTTTTAATTCAGAAACCTCTTCATGGACATGGCGCACTTCATCCTGAAGCTGAGTGAGCCTTTCCTCTAATCTAGCTAATGTAACTTCTACTTTTTCTTCCATTAACACTTCCATCTTCTTCTAGCTTGCCTCAAGCGACTATTTGGATCCTTAGCCGCCTTTGGAAACTTTTTCATTTGACCAGCAGAACGAGCGCAGAAAGATTTGCGTCTTTTTGCATCTTTGCTACCTTTTTTAACTTTACCAGTAACTGCTGTTTTTAGCTTACTTCCTGGGTTCGCTCTTCTGTAAGCGGCAACACCAGCCTTCGTCATTCCCGCCCCAGATTTAGTGGGACGGAAATTCTTTTTATTTCTTGGTGGCATTTTGCCTTTACGCTCTGCCATAGCTAACCTAGGAGAGGAAGACTGTCACAGAAGAAACAGCTGTTAAGTCCAGATACACATCAGTATCAAACAATATTCCTTGATCAGGAATGTTGACTGAGAATGTATTAGAGGTTCCAAATGAAACATCTAACTTAGTTGTGCCACTTGCGCCCCCGTCTTTTAATATGACTTGAGGGCTACCAGAACCCGCTGTTTTTACCTGTATCTGTCTTACACGAGCGCGACTAGCAAAGATTGTGCCGTCAGCCGTTCTAGTGACTGAGAATATATCTGATCTAGACATTACAGTCTCCTATCTTAGCTATCGCCAAAAGGAGTAGCAACTGTTCCAGAACCGATTAAACTTCCTTGTACAAGATACTCTGCAAGAGCTAATGCAGTAACTTCTATGTAAGAACCAACTTTACCGCCTTGTGTACCATCGTTGAAAGTAATAACGTCATTACTTGCGGCTGGTACAAATGCTTTTGTGGTAGAGCCAGTAACAGCTACAGAGCCAACAAACTTATCTGTTCCATCTGTTTTGATTTTACCTGAAGTTGAGGCTGTTCCTATAAACAAAGTGTATTTTGCACCTATTGTGTCTGTAGTAATTGTTGGTAATGTAATCACACCATCCGCATCATTTATTTCAGAAATGCGACCAGCGTGAGCGGCAAATGTTAGGGTTGTGTTTTCTGCGGCAATGGCTACAACAGAGCCAGAACCTGAGTTTGTCATCCCGTTGTTAGATACAACTGGGCCTGAAAAGGTAGTACGAGCCATATTAATCTCCTTGTCTTGGCTAGTGTCAGCATAAAGCTGTCAAGGTATTAACTTACTATACAATAAAAAAGAGCGACTTAAAAGCCGCTCTTTTAAAAATTTGTACCATAGTACAATCAGGCGTTATTAAGCGCCTGGTGAACCATAGATACCAAGTGGGTCTGAAACACCAAAGCTATAACGCTCACGAGCCTTATAACGGACATTACCTGTATCAAAGTCACCATCCATAGATGTTGCCATTGGTGTACGAACGAAATGCTTCATTCCGTTTGGTACGTCAGTTGTAAGGAAGAACGCATCCGCGTCAGTCAAGTAGTGATTGACACGATAGCCTTCTGGTATTGAACCATTTGAACGAAGAGCATTTAAATCGTTATCTGCTGTGCCAGTACGCAATTCTGTCTGTAATAGACGAGTTGCAACAAACATCAATGCAGGGGGAACGATTAGCTTTCTTGGACGAGCCGCAATCAACAGGCCACGCTCATCAACGAAAGCGGCAATATCGATTACCATTTGCTCTAAAGAAGTCTCATTCAAATCCGCATTAGTAGCTAGTCTATTGGCGTTATTGCCACCAGCTACAGTTGGGTGAGAAGTGTTAAACAAAGTTACACCATCGCCAGAATTAAACGATGAGAAACCATTGTTTAACAAAGAAGCCGCTTTTACCTGTTTGGTATAAGCCATACCACGGGCAAGAGCTTTTGTATAACGTGCTGATAGCGCATCATACAAGTTATCTTCCATTGCTTCTTCGGTTACAGAGAAGCCCATTGCAACTGTTTCATGGTTGTAACGAGCTGTGAAGGACTCTTGTGCATTGTCAAATGTAATCGCTGAACCTTCTGGTTTTACTGGAGCGGCTCCAAAACCAGATAGCTTTACTTCTTCTTCAAAGCTACGATCTGAATTTTCAGTTTCGTAAATTTCAGCGTGTTCGTTTTCGTATTTTTCATACTCAAGACCGAACAATGCATTTAGACCAGGCAAAAGTTCCTTGAGGAGTTGGGCGCGTGTAATAGCCATTATCTATTCTCCTTAGCTAGAACCAGTTGCAGTAGTCAACTGATGGTAGTTGAACTTACAGACAAGAAGTGGAAAATTAGACCCCTTCTCATCACCTTGGTCGCCACCCAAATAATCTAGAATCCTAATAGGATCTGTATTTGTTGTAGCGATTTCTGAAGCATCTAGTGCAACACGACTAATCTTTAAAGTAGTATTAGGCGCTGTTTGTACTAGAGTACAGTTTTTACCATAGATATCCCTTTCATTAGTGAAAGAGCCATCTGCTTGGATGACAAATTCCACACCTGGGTTATCTACGACATAAGCCATAATATCAGAAGCGGCTGTGCTTGCTGGATATAGCTGGCTAAATGTCAACTGGTTAGTATTTGGGTCTGTAAAAGAACATCCCATAAAAATTCCGCAAAGGTCTATTGCAGAAGTACCTACAGCGGACTGCTTCTCAATAGTCGTTGCATTACTTGCATTGACCAATTGCACAATATCGCCTTGGGCGATAGCTGTGCCATAGCCTGAAGCTATTGGGTACTGGCGGAAGACTTCCTGAGAACCAGACCCTGCACGAGTTATTGGGCGCAGACCGAAGGGAGCGGCTGTTGAAGACATATCACTTCTCCTTCTAATTAAGCCATTAACAAAACAGTAAGCGCCACATTATGGTCACTTACCAAACGAAGTTTTCGTAGACCTCTCTGGTTGTAAGAGTGGCATACGAGAGTCTGACTGACGTAGATAGCTATTATCTACAGAATCAATCTGTTGTGCGTTCATATCATCATGGGCTTCTCGCCTAGACTGAACGTATTCTGTCGAGTTCTCGCAAAGTAGCAAGCCTCCAACTTCAACATTACCTTCAAATCGAGAATCGATATCAGGCATTACTTGCAATTCAGGATGATCAGATGCCTTTACTGGTGTCCAGCCCTCACGAAATTTAGACGAAACATTGGTGTTGTCACTCTGTCCTAAAGTTGATGTGCGAATCCAGCGATATTCTACACCTTCGCGTGATTCGGGGATAGGTAACATGGTTGGTCTAGTCCAGCTTTTTTTACGACTTTCGTTTTCACGAGTTTCGTTGTTGCGTGGGGTTCTATTTGACATTTGAGTTCTCCCTCAAGAGTTGCGCGGCATATTGTTCTGCTGAAATACCAAGTCGCTTCGCGAGGGCGACTTGTGTTGAGGTTAGTTGCACTCTGCGTGGTTTTTTTGCACTCCTATTAGCGGGGGCAACCACGGAACCAGTTTGACGAACAGGTGCTTCTTCCTCAATTATTTGTTCATCAAACTTGTCTGGGAAACGCTTACGCATTGATGCGTCAATAGCGTCATAATACTTATCACCATCTTTAACTGGGTCATATCCATTTTTAATAAGGTTTTCATGCACACCATATGCAAAACCTGTCATCTCTTTATCATCACCAAACCAAGAATTTTCATCAGCCCACTGTTTTGTTCTTGGGTCTGGTTCCTGTATTTTTGGTTGTTCTTTAAGCTCTGGAGCCTTAAAATTCTCTTTTTCAACCTTTTTAGGTTTATATGTATCTACTCTGTATTTTTCATTTTGAAGATTAGATAATCTTTCTTGAGCATCTATGAGTTTATCTGGGTCACCTGTTTCATAAGCCTCTTTATATTCTTTCTTGGCTTTCTCTAACTGTGCCTCAACTCTTCCTTTTGCTTGCTCAACTAATACACCCTCTCCCTCAGCTAGGGTTTTCTTTAACTTTTGATTTTCTTCGTGTATTTGTTTAGCATAAGATACCGCTTCTTCTTGAAGTCTAGAAGCCTCTTCTTTCTTTCTTCTTTCTTCGTGATATTCGTATTTTAGCTGTTTTATACGTTTTTGTACGTTCTCTCCATATGTAGATATTTCATCATCTTCTGGAACCTGAACAGGCGCCTCTTCTGAACGAGGGGGCTTGTCCTTATCTTCTACAGGAGTATCATCCACGATTTCCAACTCTAGTTGGTCTTCCATTTCTTGCAATTCTGCTTTTTCAGCTACTTCATTCATGCTCTAGTATATCCTCTTGGGTCTTCGACAACAGCTTCTACAGTGTCATCATTGATTAAACGAAACTCTTGTTTATCAATCTTAAACCTTGTTCCAGAATAAGATCTAAATATAACAAAATCACCCTCTTTACAATATGGGCCATTAGGAAATCTTTCCTTGTCCGAATAGCAATCAGGGCCAGCTTTAACAACAAAACCTAATACAGATGCTGTTGTTTCAGCTTGTTTCAAAGAATCTGGCATATATACGCCAGTATCTGTTTTTTCTTTGACTTCAAGTGGTTTTATCAGGAGTTTATACCCAGTGGGTTCTGGGACTTTTCTTGCGACTTGTTGATCGACTTCTTTTGTTGCAGAATACATCTGTTTCCTTTGCAGTGATTTAGGTTCACAGTACCTTGCGAGCTATGCTCGATTGGCCTTTTTAATGTTATATACTATTTATTCTCATAATGGAAGAGTTAGTCTTCTTCTAATTTTTTTTCCAAATCTAGTATATCTCTCTCTATTAAGGCTAATGCCTCAACCTTACCAACTAGCCTAGTATATTCTTCATGAGTTTGGCAACCCCCACTAGCCATATGATCGGCAATATCATTCATATAATTTCTAATCTTGTCTTTTATTACTTGCATCGTTTATTTCTCTATTTATCTCACGAGCTATTTCAATGCCCTGTGTGATATCCTCTCGTAAGTTTTGATTTTGTTCTGAAGCCACCTGAACGCCTATCTTAACGCCCTCTCGCTTCTCCTCTGATTCTATGCGTTCTCTTTGTACTTCTATGTTACCCATCTTAGCTTGCGTATCTGTCTGTAACTTAGCAATATCAAGATTCTTCTTATGTTCAAATTCTTTTTCTTTGAGAGATAACTCACGTTGTTGAATTTGTGTAAGTGGGTCTTGTTGTTGTTGCATAGCTTTTTGTTGCGCTACTTCTGCTTGGTTTTTATTTAGAAGTTTTTCTGATGCCTGAGCCGCTAGTCTAGATATCTCTATTTCGACATCTTCTGGTAATGGCTTTTCTTCATCTGGCATAGAAATACCTAATTGCTTTTCTATTTCTTTGCGATATTGAAAAGCAACGTGTTCTGTTATATGTGCCGACATAGCAGATTGTATGGCTCCAGCAAATGGAGACTGACCCACTATTTCTTGTAGTTTAGGGTCTTGTGCGGCAGATATATGTACTTGTATGTGTGCTTCATGGTCTTGATACTTAAATGCTTTTACAGGTTCTTGTTTAAGTATAGCCATGTTTTCTGTTACTGGGTCTGATGCCTTTACATCTTCTGGTAGTTTTACTATTTGTTCTGCATCTTTAATACCCAATACTTCTAACATCTGTCTATGTAATTTGCCCATATCGTATAGATTAGGCGCTTGTTGTGCTAACTGCATAGCGGCCTGATACTGCACCACTCTTTGAGACATAGTAGATGCATTTGGGTCTGATACAGGTATGATATCTACTCTGTCATCAAAATCTTTTTGTCTGTCAAAGTTTTCATCTAACTCATAGGAATATTCTGGCCCCATATAATCTTTTATTATTTTACCAAGCAAACGCAATTCTCTTTTTAAAGATGCGTGTAGTCTTGCCTGTACACCTGACATCACCTTCATGCTTCTTTCCATGAGTGCCAGTGTTGTACCCACAGGCGCTTGTGGATTTAAATCACCCACTTGCATATCTGCAACAGAACCGATTCTTCTTCCTTCATCCACAATATTGCCCAATAGCTGATACAGCACGGCTGATGGCTCTTTGTATGGCAAGAAAGCAATAGAATCTCTTATTGCACCACCAGGAACATCTACATCTCTAAACTCACCAGGCATTAGAGGAGAGTCATCGCCCTTGATACGAAGACCTCTTGCTTTTAATCCAGCAGGTAGATTTGATAATGTACCAGCATCTATAAGCTGTCTTAGAATACTTGTTGCACTTTTAGCCAGACCACCTATCAGGTGTATTAGACCTGTACCATAAAAGCCCAATCCAGGTAGGTATCTGTAATGTACAAAGTGTTGTCTTTTTCGTTTCTTCTGGTCTTCTTCATACCAGTTTCTTCTAATAGACAAGATAGTCAGACTAGATTTATCTATAGTAACGATATAGGGTCTTGCAATACCATCTGGGTCATTAAATGGCTCAGATAAATCTAGGTCAACGTGCATCTCCAGTATGGTGTGTCGGTCATCTTCTTCTATGACGGCTGTCTCACCATCTATCTCATCATACTTTTCCTGTATGTCTGATATATCTGGCTCTGGTGTAGGAAGTTCTACATCTGCATAAAAACCATTTACCTGTAGTTCTATTATCTCGTTAGGTGTTTTCTTCATTATGTGCGTGTAACGAGGCGCAGTCATTAAATCAGATACACCATAGGATATTACAAAATCTTCTGCTGGAACGAACATAGCACATGGTCGCTCCATGATTGGGTCATAATATACTTTCTTGAAGGAAGAACCAGCCAATGGAAGGCGAAACAGCATTTGTTCTGTTTCTTCACGATATTCAGTTATCTCTTCTGTTAAGAGATAGTTCATCTCGTTTTCTACACGTTGTCCCTGTTCGAGTTTGTCTTGGTCTCTTTTTCCTACTATTTTTACTCTTACTGGCCCAGATGCTGGGAATATCTCTCCCATTGCCTGTGCCTGAAAACGGACAACAGATTCTGTTAATACAGGGTGAAAAACACCAGATGCACCAGACCATGGCTGTGTTCTTTCTTCTATTCTCATTCCTAGAAGATCTAAACCCTTAACATAGCTTCTTGCCCATTCTTTTCTAGATTCTCTATCAGAGTGAAAGTCATCTACTAAATCTGAGGCTATGCTTTGTAAATCGCCATCTTCTATGAAATCAACTAGATTAGCGTCATGTTCTGGCATTAAGAACTCTTCTGCCATCTCTCCAGTAAAATCAATTATAGTTGTTTCATCTTCTGTTGATATTGAAACTGCATCTGGATTAACAACTTCTATTTGCACATCTTCTTCTTCTTGGTTTGTATTTACTGGTGACATTGGTTTTTCAATAGCCATATTACATCCTGACTGTTAGTAGTATTCGACTTTTCCCTTGTAGATTGGTTCTTCATCGTCCCAATCATCCATAGCGCTTCTAATCCAACCGCCCTGTCTAAATCTTAGTAGAGCCTGTGTTGTTGAGTCAACCAAGTCATCATGCTCTCCTGATGGGAAAGCGGCACACTCTTCAACTACTTCTTCTGCCCACCTAGTAGGTGGACACCAGATTACCCCAGACGCAAACAAGTCTGTTACAGCGTTAACACGAGCTATCTTATCCTGTCCACGCGAAGGTGTAAACTCTGTAACTGGTATTCCCATAGCTCTAAGCTCAAAAATAAGCGGAGAACCAGCGGCTTTTGCTTCTACAATCATCTGATCAGGCTCATATTCCCAATATTTATCGTATGCGGCACGTTTTAGCTCAGGAAACTCTAGTTTTTCCTTATATGCATCTAATAATATCAAATTAGGTTGGTTTACACCATCCTCATTCGGAAAATAGAACACTCCCCACGTTGTACAGGCGCTATAATCGGCTCTTTGGGTCTTTAAAAAGGCTGTATCCCAGCTTTGTATGATGGCTTCACATGGCGGTGGGTCATTTTTATCCCATTCTTGCCACCATTCACGCTTAATCAGCGCACCTTCTTCTGAAGTTGGGTCTTGTTGGTACTGTGCAGACCATTTTGAGACAGGAAGTTCAGCTTTTAGTGAATTTAACTGGTCTAAAGGCCAAAATTCAGGCCATAGCGGTTCACCAGAAGGCATAATTGCTGGTAATTCTATGATTTCCCAATCATCTGCACCCTCTCTTTGGGTTGCAGACTTAATAATCTGGCCTGTTAAGTCTCTTACAGACCATCTTGTCATCACTATTATGATGGCTCCACCTGGCTGTAGTCTCTGTCTTGGGCCTGATGTGTACCATTCGTAGACTTTGTCGTAGACATCTTTGTTGTAAGCCCCCAATGCCGCCTCTTGTTCCGAATGGGGGTCGTCAATAATGAGAACATCAGCACCTTTACCAGTAACTGCACCACCGACACCAATGGCAAAATAGTCACCATTCTTGTTTGTATTCCATCTTCCAGCCGCTTTTGAGTCTGCGGAAAGAGAAATGCCAGAAAAAACATTTTGGAAATCCTCCTGATTAATTAGATTTCTTACTTTACGTCCAAATCCAACTGCTAACTCTGCTGTGTGCGCGGTTTGTATAATTTTTTTCTCTGGATATTTGCCAAGAAACCATGCTGGGAACAAATAAGACGCGAACTCCGACTTAGTATGTCTAGGTGGCATATTTATAATTAATCGTTTTAGCTCTCCACTAGCCACTCTTTCAAAAGCATCAGCCATTGTTTTGTGATGTCTACCACTAATGAAGGCTGGCCACATACGTTTTACAAATGTCAGAAAGTTATCTTTGGACTGTTCTTTGTCTTTTGCTTCTTCAAGTTCGTTTAGAAGAGCTATTATTTCTTGTTTTTTATCAGAAGGTAAAGAAGATATTTTTTGTTGTACTACAGAGGATAGTTTCAATTTTTGTTCCTATTCATCTGGATAGCATTGAGCTATCATTTTGTAATATGGGTTTTCATAGTAAGCCATCCACATATCATCTCTAATAAGATACTCACATTGTTCTTGTGTCATGGCTTGTTGTAGAACAACCTGATTTCCTATGTATTGCCATTCCTGTCCTGTATTACCCCACATACTAATAACTAAAACAAAAGCTACTTCTATTGTATGGTGGATATCCATTACTTAGACTTCTTTTTTGTTTTCTTTTTTTGTTCTTCTATAAACTTTCTGTATACAGAAGCGGCAGAACTTTTACCAGCAACTTTAGCTCTTTGTTCCATAGCAATAGCGGCTTGAGTTTTATGTGCGTGAGTTCTACCAGAAGATTTTATTTTTCTTATAGAGGATCTGGCATCTTGAACAGTGGCAAATTTAAGTCCTGTTATTGTACCTTTAGGATTTTCATCGGTATATAGGTCACTGTGTTTCTTAGAACCAGCTGGTTGACCCTTTTTCCTAGGTATACGTTTTTCAGCCATATATCACCTCTAGGGGTTGGCAGGGTGGAAGGGAGGAGCCACCACCC
>TARA_R100001460_G_scaffold25883_1_pt1 | contig 12029 bp, 18 predicted proteins | sample TARA_R100001460 | Tara Oceans TARA_R100001460 (sample SAMEA2622190) | marine metagenome | biome: marine biome (ENVO:00000447); feature: surface water layer (ENVO:00002042); material: "saline water (ENVO:00002010), including plankton (ENVO:xxxxxxxx)" | depth 5 m | reverse complement strand
ATTATGTCTAGACAAAGAGGTGTCTAGTATTCCTAGTGCCGAGGGTTCAAATTTTTCGGCAGCGATTACAGAAAGATTACACGAGAAAGTTTTAGCCAGACACAAACTTAACAATGAAGCCAAGGCAAAGACTAGGGAAGTAAAACAATTAGAACAGGATATTAAAGAAATTCTTAAAGAGGCAGATAGTAAAAAGATTTCTGCTGATTGGGGATCGGTGTCTATGTACTCACAAAAGGCACCAATGAGGTACGATATAAGTAAATTCAAAGAGGCGGGGTTGGACCATCGTGATTTCCAAACTCAAGGAGATTATTCACCACGTCTTTCGATTACTTACCGTACTTAGTTGACAGACTGAGAAACACACAAACAAGCGAAAGAAAGGAACATTCGATATGAATGAAATTACAGTCCAAACCCCTACCTTTGATGTATCAAATATTGATAACATTGTAAACCAATTGTCTGAGGTAGCAGACGAACTCAATGTTGGAGGTATCCAATATATCAAATTCAAAAAGGGCGAATGGGTCATTGGAAAAGCCGAAGATACTTTTCCAGAAAATAAGTTTGAAGCCTTAGTTAATTTAGCTATGGTTCAAAACGGTTGGGTTTGTTGGAAAGACGGACAACTAGTTGATGAGAAGTGGAGTAATCTTGGAGATCAAAAGACCTCTAAAGAAGATCTACCCGATCACGGTCCGTACACACAACAGAATGATGGATGGTCTTACAATGTAAGATTTGAAATGCAGATACAACCAACTCTCGGCACAGAAAATCATATCCTTGCACAATTCACAGGCTCTTCAAAAGGTGCCATGAAAGCAGTAGGGGAAATGGTTAGAGAGGTTGTCCAACAAAAGAAGACAGGACAACATGACAATCAAGTGCCAATAGTTCTTTTCCATTCTGACAGTTATAAACATAGTCAGTACGGTAAAGTTTATATCCCAAAACTATCTGTATCAAGATGGATGGATCAGGCGGACACGGTTCCTGTTCAAGGTTCTAGACAAGAGCCAGAGACACAACCAACTCCAACTAAAGACATACCTTTAGAATAGTGGATGATATGAAATCGGTATTGGGTGGGGGTCAAACTCCTACCCCATTCCATGATTTTATGTCTGGAGTGAAACTGAATTTTATTACTGATGATACAGGTGTAAAAAAACTCACTAAGTATTATGCAAAGTTAATTGATTTAAATCATAGTTGGGACAACCCACTTCTGCTTTCAGTAGACGTTGAAACAACTGCTGATCAAAGCCTTATTAAAATATATGAGGATAAACAAAAGGAGTTTGTAGATGTCTCTGAGAAATTTCACTCGTTTCCGATCCTCTCTAAATGTACAGAAGATCAAAAGAAAGTTCGCAAGGAAACCCAACAAGATATGGCGGAGTGTAGGTCTGACCTCAATGCTCAAGCCAAGCACGTCAAAAGAGCGGGACTCAACGTATATACAGGTCAAGTTAGATTGCTCCAAATCTACAGTGGGGAAGAAGTCCACGTCATAGATAGATGGCATGTGTCTATGCCTGTCTTACAAGAACTTGGAGAAAAAGTTTTAAATTCTGACAAAGTCATATGGTTAGCACACAATGCACAATTCGATGTGAAGATGTTAACACAACACGGGATCACACCCTCAAGGCATCCTCATTGTACTTTGTTACAGGCACAAGCATTAGTTAGTCTTACACAAATAAGAAAAGGTTTAGCATATAGATGTGCAGATGTTTTAGGTAAAGAACCAAGTAAGACACAACAAGCATCTGATTGGTCTAAAGATCCATTAGATGATGAACAAATAAGATATGCGGCAGGAGATGTTGTCGCTACTTGGGATCTTCATTTTGAGCAGATGAAGTTAATTAAAGAAAGTAAAAGGATTCCAAGAGAACAATGTGAATGGATATATGATTTACTTAGGTCAAGTATCAGAGCCGTGAACGAAGTTATGGTTAATGGTATTGGCTTTGATAGAAATGCTCATGAGGATTTAGCTGAAGATTTAAATAACAAAGACACAGACGGCAGACAGAAAGCACTTGAGATGTTTAAAAATCATTCGAGTGAAGGTGCCCCTGTTGTAGATAATCCTGCCTCAACAATACAAGTTGCAAATTGGATTAGGTTTCATCTTAATAAATACCCACCTTATACAACTGACAATTGGGTCAAGACAGACACAGGTCAACTTAAATGTGGTAAGATTGATTTACTAGAGAATATATCTCAACTACCAACTGAGTATCATCCACCACTACTTGCGATTGCTGAATGGGCAGATGCTAAGAAAAACAATTCAACATTGGGTACAGACTTTAACAGGTTTATAAATCCAATGTCTGAAAGGATTCATGCAAACTTTAGAATTGGTGGCACAGAGACAGGCAGGTTTAGTGTCACAGAACCTGCATTACAAACTATAAATGCAACTGAAGAATTCAGACATCTATTTAAAAGTAAAGACCGCCATAGTCTGGTGGTCTGTGATTATGGTCAAATAGAAGTTCGTGTTCCCGCCGCTTTGTCAAACGATAAAGTTTTATTGGGAGCCATTGAAGACGGTCTAGACATCCACACACTAACCGCAAGACATTGTTTCAAAGGGGACTATCCCGCTGATTGCAATGATGATCACTTTAAAACAGGGTCTGGTAAGTGGATGAGACAAGCGGCAAAGGCTTGTATTTTTGGACTTTTATTTGGTCAGGGACCTAGAGGATTGTCACAAGTGCTGACAACTAATGGGCACCCAACCACGTTACATGAAGCGAGTAGGATTCAGCACGAGGTTCTGGATCTTTATGTTGGACTAAAGGAGTGGATCACACAAACAAGAAAACTATCAGACAACACAGGTTATTTATGGACACCACAGGGTAGGGTATATGCTCCTTTAAGATCAAATCAATTGTTCACGAAGTCAATTAACACCCCATGTCAAGGCGGAGCCGCAGAAATAATGTTGTTGTGTTTGAGTAGGTTTCCCAAAATCTGGGGCAATATCCCTGCAAAATTAGTACACGTTGTACACGATGAACTAATAGCAGAAGTTCCAGACGAGTTTGCCACCCAAGCAAAAGACATAATGATCAAGACCATGATCTGGTCGGCTACTAAATTGTTTGAAAACATACCTCAAACAGGACTTGTTGAAGGCGGTATTGGCAAGACTTGGGGCGAGGCAAAATAAGATAGGAATAATTATGAATGAAATGAAGAAGATGTATACCGACAACCAGAATATTTTTCGTAACAGTTTTGCTGAGAGTATATTTAATTTAAAGTATAAACATGAGGGTGCTGAGACATGGGATGAATTGTCTAACACATTAGTAGAAGATGTATGTGGTGGTTTGTTACCACAGTCTGACATTGATCAATTAAAATTTATGATTAGTACAATGAGATTTATCCCTGGGGGTAGATACTTATATTATGCAGGAAGAAAAGCTAAGTTCTTTAACAACTGTTATTTACTAAGAGGCGAAGAAGACACAAGAGAAGAGTGGGGTAACCTAGCGAACAGAGCAATGTCCTGTCTCTCAAGTGGTGGTGGTATTGGTATAGATTATTCTAAGTTTCGTGCCAAAGGTTCTTTGTTATCAAGAACAGGTGGAGAAGCTAGTGGTCCTATCAGTCTTATGTTAGCCGTTAATGAAATAGGCAGACAAGTTATGCAAGGTGGTAGCAGACGTTCTGCTATTTATGCCTCATTGAATTGGCAACATGCAGATGCTGAAGCATTCTTACATGCTAAAGATTGGAAGAGTATGCCTGTCGCAGGAACAGACAAGACAATGGCAGACTTAAAAGAAGCAGACTTTAACTTTGCCTGTCCACTAGACATGACAAACATCTCACTCAATTGGGATACTAAATTTATAGAAGACTATTGGAAGACAGGCGAACTACCAGAGCTTTGGTATAAGAATACTAAACAGGCTTTATCTTCAGCAGAACCTGGATTTTCATTTAACTTTTTTGAGAATGAAAACGAAACACTCAGGAACGCATGTACTGAAGTGACATCAGAAGACGACAGTGATGTCTGTAATCTTGGTTCACTTAACATGTCTAGAATAGAAGACATTAAAGACTTCGCTCAGTGCACTGAACTGGCTACAAAGTTTTTAGTCTGTGGTACAGTGAAAGCAGAACTACCTTATGACAGAGTTTACAAAGTCCGTGAAAAGAATAGAAGACTTGGACTAGGTCTTATGGGTATGCATGAATGGTTACTACAAAGAAAGCAACCATATAAAGTAACAGACGAGATGCATCGTTGGTTATACATCTACAAGTCAGTATCAGATAAAGTAGCTAAACAAAGTGCAGATGCTCTAGGTATTAGTAGACCTGTAAAGGTTAGAGCGATTGCACCAACAGGTTCAATTGGAATCTTGGCTTCTACAACTACAGGTGTCGAGCCATTATTTGCCGTTGCATATAAGAGAAGATATCTCAAAGACGGAAAGAAATGGATGTATCAGATGGTCGTTGATAGTGCAGCCCAAGAAGTGATTGATCGTTACGGCACAGACCCAGACACAATAGAGAGTGCTCTTGATCTGTCTAGTGCGTATGAGAGAAGAATGGAGTTTCAAGCAGATGTGCAAGACTACGTTGATATGTCCATATCTAGTACCATCAACTTACCTGCTTGGGGATCTGAGTTAAATAATGAAGACACAGTCAAACCTTTTGCCCAGACATTAGCGAAGTATGCTCATCGTCTGAGAGGTTTCACCTGTTACCCTGACGGAAGTAGAGGAGGTCAACCTCTTATTTCTGTTCCATATAAAGAAGCTCGTAAAAACTTAGGAGAGGAATTTGAAGAGTCACTTGAAACACACGACATATGCGACATCACAGGACATGGAGGTTCATGCGGTGTCTGATGAAGAGCAACTAGAGTTTCCTTTTGAAAGTCATCATGACTACATGAGAAGAAGAGCAAAGGAAGCCGAAGTTAAAACTGAAATGGTAAATCATCCCCCTCACTACAAAGAGGGGGAGATTGAATGCATAGATTATCTAGAAGATAGTTTAGGCAAAGATGGATTTGCTTTTTATGTAGAGGGAAACATTAAGAAGTATGTCCATAGATGGAGACATAAGGGTGGTACTGAGGATCTTAAAAAGGCTCAGTGGTATTTAACAAGACTGATAGATAGATTAGAGAGCAGATGATTTACTTTTTACCTCTGCTCATCCTTATATCATATCTTAACATGAAGTCCTCGAGTTCCCGTAATGTGGATACTCGTGGGTTCCATTTAGGTGTGTACATATCTGCAAAGGTTCCTGGTCCAAAACTAGCTGCTTTAGCCAATCCATGTGGTGTAAAGCCTCTAGATGTAACCCAACCTCGAACTTTATGTAAGTATATATCTACTCCATATACTTCTTCATTCTCCTCTGCCAATCTTTTATCTCCCTCATCATATTTAAATGTTGCTTTTTTTACATATAAGAGATTATAATCATGTCGTCAAGTTTTTATACAGTTAGAAATGTAGCCTCCAAATTAAACCTAGCAATACCTACGGTTTACTTGTGGATTCGAGAGGGGAAATTCGATGGTTGCGTTTACCGCTTTAATAAATCTTGGCGATTTAAGACTGACAAACTTAACCAATGGATAAAGAGAGGAGAACAAGAATGGGAAGTTTCTACCGAAACGGACAATGGTTTGCTGACTTTACAATCAAGGGTAAAAGATACAGACCAAGAATTAATGCAAGTTCTAAACGGCAAGCTGATAAGCAGTCAGTTCTAGCACAACGACAAAAGATAGCTGAACTCGCTACTACACAGTCTGACATTCCTTTTTCTGAGGCAATGTTAAAGTTCCTAAATAATTACTGTGGATTAAAGTATACCCCTAATGGTGAACTTGTATTTCAGAGAAGAGCCATCAAAGAAAGTTCCGCTAAAAGATATCTTCAAAGTATTAAGATGGTAACCCCATACTTTCAAGGTAGGATGCTGAAAGACATAACCAGACAGGACATTGCAGCTTATGTAGAATGTCGAAGAGAAGGTACTAAAGATATCAAACCATGTAATGATCCCACTATCATAAGAGATCTGAGTATGCTTGGTAAAATGTACGAATATATAATAAAGAATAGTACATGGGATGGGCATAACATAGTCAGATCTTTTGATAAAAAGTCACTACAAGAAAGTAAAGATAGGATAAGAAGTCTTGATGATTATGAGAAGAAATGTTTACTAGATACTGCAAAGAATAGTAAGAACCCAGATCTGTATTATCAAATTAAAATTGCTTTACTTACAGGTATGAGATGGAACGAGCAGTTCTCTTTATTAAGAACAGACTTTGAACGTACTAACTACGGACCTCAATTTGTTTTAAGAGATACTGTAACAAAGAATGGTAAGGTTAGGGTAGTGCCTTTATGTGATGAAGCACTAGAAATAGTAGAGATATTATTAAAAAAACCTGCCAGCTTTAGTGGTCATCTATTTTATAACCCAGACACAGGACATAGGGTAAACTCTAACCGTTCGTCTTGGGAAACATGTCTGAAAAATAGTAACATTAAAGACTTTAGTTGGCATGATTTAAGACACACTTATGCCACAGATGAGATACGAAAAGGTATGCCTATTTATACTTTATCTAAGTTGTTGGGACACTCAAATGTAACCATCACAGAGAAGTATGCTCATCTATTTACAGAGGATTTACACGAGGCAAAAAGAAAAGTTGCCACAAAAGTCGCCACACACAGTGGTGTTTTTAGTGTAAGTAATTGATATGTATGGGTTTTCTTATATGTATCGGTGGATTTTAAGTCCAGTGCGTCTACCATTCCGCCACGCTCGCAAAACCATATATCTGTTGTGTAGCCTAGGTTTTAGAGGATGGCAAGTTATTTCTCAATTATTTTTTTGGGCAATAATTTTATATATTTTATATATATTATATATTTTATATACCAATCTTGACACAAATCTTGACACAACTTTTTCACAATCAATTTACAACAAGGGAGAAGAACTAAAATGACTTATATGGAAATAATGGATACAACTTTTGATTGGTGTGTTTGGCTACTCGTTGAGTTAGCCAAGCCATTAGGCATGACTTATAATGAAATAAACATCTGGATATTCGTCATCATTGAACCGTTGATCTTTGTCTGTATGTTAGCTTATATAATTCACTTAAAGCGAAGGCTTTCTTAAAGATCCAAATCCAAATTGAGGGGCAACTTCTGCGACTTGTTGTTCCTCAACATTTGGTCTCATCACAGGAACAGGTGGTGGTGCAGGAAAATTAATATTAATAGGAATAGCATTGGATGAACCCTCTGGTATTCTCATACCCCCAAACATTCTAGCCGCTCCATAAAGACTTTTACCAAAACCTTTGTCTATAATATTACTTGGAGATAGTCTAGACATAACATCTCCAAAGGTAGGTGTTTTGTTCAATGGTTTTCCATATTCATCTGTCTTATTGAAATCATAAGTATCTGTTATTTGAAAAGATCCGTCTGGACTTTTATTTACATTAAAAGCACCAAGTGTAGTTTTGATTGCACCTGCATCAGAGAACAAACCACCATCATTCAAAACACTTTGAGCCTTAAAATAATTATTTAAATCATCATAAGATACGGGGTAAGTGCCTGCTTCTTTATCGCCATAGTTAGCTTGTAAGAACTTTAGTAATGCGGTTTTAGTAGCATCGTTAAAATCCTCATTGGTATATTGTTCTGTTTGCATACCCTCTGGTAGATAAGAATTACCAATAGCCTTCATAAAGGTTGAGATTTGTCCAAAGTTTGCCATAGCTATTTCTTTCTTTTTAGTTTCTTAAAATCTGCACCTGTAATTTTGTTTCTTGGAGGTGCAACTCTTGCGATTTTCTTTTGTTTTGAAGATAGTTTTTTCATTATTTCTTTTTCCTTTTTCTACCAGAAGCAGTAACTGACCACTGTACTCTTTTAGGACCTGTCTTTTTACTGGCTTCCTTTTTACTAATTCGACTAACTACTGCCTTTGGTCGGCAAGCAGGGTAGGGTCTCTTCTTTTTTTCTTTACCAGAACGACCACACTTCTTGCCTGTCTTGACATCTCGCCAATCTTCCTTAAACCATTTTCTTAATCCACCAGAATAAGCCATTATGCGTATGTCCCACCACGTTTCTTATATGTACGCACAAGCCAAGCATTTGCATACGCTGAAGGATAGACCTTGAATTTCTTCTTTGCTTCAGACTTTACTCTTGAATATAAAGCCTTGTTTTTTGGTACAGGTTTCTTTGCCATTATTTTTTTCCTTTCAACATTTTTGCTGCTTGACCAACACCTTTGATTCCGAACGATGCGGAGATAGCTATATATAAAAGGTATTGATACCAATCAGGTAGAGTGGCTAGTATTTGAAATCCTTCTTTCACATACTCTCTCATACCTGGAATAAATACTAGAATTGCAGGAGCCAATAGGACTACTAAGGCGAACTCGTCTTTCCAAGAATCCACTGTAGCATCCGCCATCTTGCCTTCCCATTCAACCTGACCTGATGCAACTTTCTCTGCAACAGTTGCACGAGCTTTTGCCTCTGCAACTTTAGCCGCACCATCTGCCTTTGTCTTTTCAACTTTATTCTCAAACCAAGCACCTGCTAGATTTGCAATAGGTCCTATTAACGCTTGGAACATGTGCACTCCTTTTTAAACTTCGTGTCTATCCAGACTTTTCCGTAATAAAGAATGAACAACCAGACAGTGAATAACGTGCCCTCGAAATAACTTAGTTCATTCCATGCATCTAAAATTGTACTATCCATTATTTACCTACTTTCTTCATTGCGATCTTGTGTGCTGCTGTGAAGGTTTTACCTTGCAGCATTAACTTCCTCATCTCAGACATGTGTCTGGCAGTGTGATGTACTGAATGTCTTTTCAAAGTCTGCTTTTGTCTTTCTGTTAAAGTTTTCTTTTTCATAAAAATTTTCCTTCCTGAACTTCTTTACATTTCCATTTGGTTGCTCTGTATCCCCTTAAAAATATTGGAATCTGTGATGCTATCTCCATTGCTCTAACTTTACATTCATCATAAGTCTTATATACAACTGGATACTCTGTGTTCTCCAATACCTGACAGTAACTTGGGTTACTTATCAGACATGCTATGACGAGACATTTAAACATTACTTTCCACCAATACTCCTTAAACTTTCCAGTACATCATCAATATCGGGCTCTTTGCTGTGTGGGTCATACACACAACGATATTTCCTAGGGCACCAACTCTCGATCATTAGGGTAAATGTTTTGTTACCGCCTTGATAAATACATCCTTTTTTGTTGGTAAATTTCGATGTAACTCTCTTCTTTAATCTACAAGTTGTGTACTGTATCTTTGCAATCTCACCTTTGTTTAATAGTTGTTGCTTTGTATAAGGCTTCGGTACATATTTATAATCATCAGCCTTTGCTCTCTTGATCCAAACACTTGCTATTAAAAGTGTGAATCCACCTAACAGAAGTACAATTACAACCCAACCGACACCTTCGAGTATTTGTCTTCTCATCTGTTGCTGTTTGTAAATAGTCTGTTGTCTTTGCTTTCTTATGTCTGCTTCCATAGACAACAAATCTGCATAGGCTTGTGGTCCATAAGTAAAATTCAAAAAAGTTTTTAGTTCTTGTCTTTGTGTTTCTAATTTTTTCTTAGCTGCGTATGCTTGTAAGGCGGCTTCTTCTACTGATCCTGCTTTGAATAGCTTGCCGAACAGGGGAGGGTTCTTAGCCAATTTCGCTGCATTGTCTACATCAGACACAGCAGACATCCACCGCCCTACATCTCCAGACATTTGTTCTATATCTCTACCAATAGAGAACCCACGCTTAATTGCATTAAATGCAGTGTTCGCTGCGGTAAGAGCTACAGAAACAGTTACTGGGTCCATCTTCGCCTATCCTCCGATTGTCTCTTTCTGATACAATCGACATGCATATGCCAAAATGTGTTGCCAATTTTGCAAAATACTTTGGCTAATGTAAGCCAAAACATAGCCATGATTAGTAGCCTTTTTTCTTTATAGGCTTCTTAATTTTTTTCTTGCCTTTCATTTTCATCATATTTAAGTCTCCGATTTAACAAAGTTATTTGAGTTATCTTCTGCCCCATGCCACCACTCAAGGACATCAAATGATGGACATTCTTTTGTTACATTCGGTAAATCCCTATGACCCATAGGCTGTGCCCATTCATATTTAGCCATAAGGTCTTCAACAACTTCTTTGAGAGAAGCCATTTGTGCCTCAGTAAAATTATTTTCAGCTTTATTATCTTTGCCACGACCGCCTACTAGACAGACACCGACACTGACGCTGTTAAAACCTGCTGCATGTGCACCAGACACGTTAATGTCTCTACCGTCTTCTACGGTTCCGTCACGCCTGATGACTTTATGATAGCCAATGTCTGACCATCCTCTTTCATCAACGTGCCATTTTCTAATATCATCAGCACCTATATCCATATCTGCATAGGTGTCAGCACAATGTATGACAATGTGCGTGGTTGAAGTTCTCGTCTTCATTTAACATCTCCATCTTCTTCTTGCTTGTCGTAAACGACTGTTGGGATCTTTAGCTGCCTTTGGGAATTTCTTCATTTGTCCTGCTGATCTTGCACAAAAGGACTTCCTTCTTGCGGCTCTTTTTTTAGACGGGTTCTTCTCGGTTACCGCCGTCTGCAATTTGGACCCAGGATTTTCTCTACGGTATTTTGCAACACCTTTTTTAGTCATCCCCGCTCCAGACTTTGTTGATCTTTTATGTCCACCTTTAATGGTGTAACCTTTCATAGATCCTTTTTTCTTTTTCTTAGCCATGCTTCGATATCAAGTTATCTAACTTGTCCTCTAGTCTGTGGAGTGTTTCAAAGATACGAGTGGATTGATCTCTTAGATCTTCTTTGGTTGCGTAAGTTTCCCGTGTCTGATTCAACAGGATCTGCACACGCTTCAACTCAGCACATGTTGCTTTGAATACATAAAGAAAGGGGACTATCACCAAACTTAATATGACATTCCAAAATAACATTCCATCTATTTCCATAATTTTACTTTCTTGTTAAGTGTCTTATTATACCATAAAATTCTATGTCTGTGTCTGGCATTAGTTAAAATTTTTTTACCCAGCTATCTCCTGAATTGTCATAGAAGATACACCACTTAATTGATTTGCATCACCATATATTCCAACTCGATTATAATAAAAATATCTCGTTATTGTTCTCATTGGAGATACATATATTTTATAAGTCTGTGCTGTAGAAGTATCGCCACCATGAGTATGTAAAAACTTAGCAGATACAGTTTGCAAATGATGACCTACATTACCACCAGCACCACGATCAACTGTAAATCCAAACATACAACCAGTTCCAGGAGACCCAGCAGTATGTGTTGCACCAGTTATTTCTGTATTACCTTTATATAATTTAAATCCAACATAAGCATCATCATTATGAGCACCACTTATTGTGCATTGAATTAAAAATTTAGAATTTGATAACTTAGGTGTTATTGTAGTATTTAAATGAGATATATTTGTAAATGCAGTTGCATTATAAGTTTGTTCATTTGTATTATCGTATGTTTGTACTGTTTGTATAACACTACCAGTAGGCATATTAGCTGAAGGTAATGTAGGCTGACCAGTGAAGTTTAGTTTTGTTAATGCCATGCTACCCTCCTATCTCTTGTGCTATTAGTATTGATATACCTCTTTCAAATGATGCAGTGTTATGGTCATCAACAGTTTTATTCAAAGAAAGAACAATATTTGATTCAGTGTTTTGAAAAGATACTGCATAAGTAATTGCTGACGTTGTGCTAGGACTGTCGTAGTAATGGTAAGTAGCCATATCAGCAGTACTACTAGCATCAAAACTAGCATAACCCATAACAGTTTGAGCAATAGCACTTCTTCTACTTCCTGAAACAGGAGCAG
>TARA_R100001460_G_scaffold48916_1_pt1 | contig 12060 bp, 6 predicted proteins | sample TARA_R100001460 | Tara Oceans TARA_R100001460 (sample SAMEA2622190) | marine metagenome | biome: marine biome (ENVO:00000447); feature: surface water layer (ENVO:00002042); material: "saline water (ENVO:00002010), including plankton (ENVO:xxxxxxxx)" | depth 5 m | reverse complement strand
AAAAAATGAGAGAGAGAAATGCAAATAATAGACAACAAGGCTTTACGCCTACGGTTACGTGACCCTGATAAAGTCATAAATACCATACCTAAAAGTAAAAAGGTAGGCGATAACGAAGTTATAGTTAATTGGGGGCTTGAAGAAGCACAGAGCCTGAATCAGCTAGGTATAAAATCACCATCACCCATAGAAGCAAAATACACATGGACAGGAAGATACCAACCATTTGACCACCAAATTTCAACCGCATCATTCCTTACTATAAACCAAAAAAGTTTTTGTTTCAACGAACAAGGCACGGGCAAGACCGCAAGTGCTATATGGGCATCAGACTTTCTTATGAAACAAGGCGTGATAAATAGAGTCCTTGTAGTATGCCCGCTCTCGATCATGGATAGCGCATGGCGTGATGACTTGTTTACATTTGCAACGCACAGGACTGTGTCTGTAGCACATGGGTCGGCTGACAAACGTAGTAAGATAATACAGGAAGGCGCAGACTATGTGGTTATAAACTACGATGGTATAGGAATTGTGCTAGATGACCTAAAGAAAGGTGGGTTTGACTTAATTATTATAGATGAAGCCACGCATTACAAAAATGTCCAAACAAGGCGCTGGAAACTCCTACGTCAACTAATACACGATAACACGTGGCTGTGGATGATGACAGGTACACCCGCGGCCCAGAACCCTACAGACGCGTACGGACTAGCAAAACTTGTTAGCCCAAACAAAGTCCCTAGGTTCTTTGGTGCGTTTAAAGATATGGTGATGATAAAAGTATCACAGTTCACGTGGAAGATACGACCCGATGCTACAGATATAGTGTTCAGAGCGTTGCAACCTGCCATACGTTTTACAAAAGATGAGTGCTTGGACTTACCACCTATGGTATATACCAAACGACAGGTAGAACTTACGGCACAACAAAAGAAATATTACAAAGAACTAAAGACAAAGCTTGTGTTAGACATCACAGGCGAACAGATAACCGCAATAAACGCAGCTGTTACCCTTAACAAGTTACTACAAATATCAGCAGGGGCTATATATACGGACGAAGGCGAAGTGCTAGAGTTTGACATAAAGAATAGATACAAGGTGCTACGTGAGGTTATTGACGAGTCAAGTCAAAAGGTTCTTGTGTTCGTACCTTTCACACATGCTATAGACATATTAACAGATAAATTACGTTCGGAAGGTATAACAACAGAGGTAATACGTGGAGATGTACCTGCGTACAAACGTACTCAGATATTTAAAAAATTTCAAGAAGAGGCTGACCCAACAGTCCTGGTGATACAACCACAAGCGGCATCACATGGTGTTACGTTAACACGAGCTAACACAGTGGTATGGTGGGGGCCAACGAGTTCGCTGGAAACATACGACCAAGCGAACGCACGTGTGCATAGGTCTGGACAGACACATAAATGCACGGTTGTGCAACTGCAAGGTTCTGACGCAGAAAAGCACGTTTATAGATTATTAGATAGAAAAATAAACGTACACACAAAATTTGTAGAACTTTACAAAGAAGTGCTTGACTAAGATATATTTTGATATTATATGTTATCATATAATAAGAATAGGAGAGAGATATGGGTGGCAAAGTAACCCCTGATAGACTGGCAAAAGCGTATTTACGTATTCGAGCAGAACGGTCTGTGTTATCGGCTCAGTTCAAAGAACAGGACGGAGAGCTTATACGAAAACTAGATCGACTAAAACAGGCAATGCTAGATCATTGTGAAGCACACAATGTAGAAAGCGTGAGAACTTCTGAAGGGCTATTCTTTCGTTCGACTAAAAAGAAATACTGGGTTAGTGAATGGGATGCTATGCACAAGCTTATTGTGGAAGAGAATGCACCTCAATTACTAGATAAACGTATCAATCAGGCGAACATGAGAGAGTTCTTAGAAGAAAATCCTGATCTTAAGCCAGAGGGATTAGAGATTGAAGAAGAACTAACAATTTCTGTGAGGAAGAAATGAATGAACCTTTTGTACCAATAGAAGACGTAGCTAAACATTTTAGCGTGTCTCAATCGACTGTTCGTGCTTGGGTACGTCAAAAGCACATACCAGAGGATACCTATGTAAAGATAGGTAATACCTATAGGTTTTGTCTTAGCGATGTAGCCACAGCATTAACCAAAATATCTAGTAAACGTAGCGAAGAAACAGTGAGCGAAGATTCACTAGCTGAACTAGATGAAGACTTATAATATAGAGAGAAGGAGAGAAAATGGAACAATATATTATAAAAAACGTAGAGGCTTTATGGCCTAAGATAAACAGAACGTACCACTTTGACAGTAACGAAGGACGGTCTGTTCCATGCGAGCCAAAAGCTCAAAACGCGGAATACTCTATACAGTTTCGTATGGATGAGACCACTGCAAAGGGGTTGTATTCTGAGATGTCCAAAGTGTATCAAGCCAACAAAAAAGATAAGTGGGCTGATAAACTTGAGAGAACCTTTGTGAAAGACGATGATGGTATGTACACACACAAAGCAAACTTAAAGGGTGCATACAAGAACGAAGTTACTAAGAAGCCTCTACAGGTTGACGCAAAAGGTAATTCGTTACCAGACGAGTTTTTGTTAACAACAGGTAGCACGGTCAATGTAGCCGTGCAATTTGTTCCATATGACATGGGTGGCAAGCAGAATGTTTCACTGCGTCTCAAAGCGGTACAGGTAATTAAGTATGTGCCTATCGAAGAGAGAAATCCCTTTGAGGCAACCGATGGGTTTGTGTTTAATAAGACTGAAGACAACCCCTTCACTGAAGACGCGGTGGCAGAACCAAAGAAGGTCGTTAAAAAGCCCTCCCCTCCCACCAAGGATGCTGATGACGACTTGAGTTCTATCGTTGACGATTGGGACGATTAATAGAACTACACCACGACTAGGCTTTTGCCGAAAGGATAACGTGCCGTATCTTGTCGTGGTGTCTTTGGCACAAGGTGGGAAAAATGGAAACGAAAAAATTTTTAGAGAGAGTTTTAGGTGATGGATACTATTCTGTATTGGGTCTTGGGGACAAGAAAGTACAGAGCTTCCATGCAACCATAGATGACGTAATAGACAAAGCTAACCAACTAGATGCTGAAGGTATAAACGCATACTTTGGATTAGCTACTTTTGAAACAAGCAATGACAGGAAAGTCACAAACGTAAAGAGCTTAAGTTCTTTTTATTTAGATCTAGACTGCGGTGTTGGGAAAGAATACACAAATCAAAACGAGGCTTTCCACGACCTGAAAAGATTTACAAAAGAAACAGGACTACCTCGACCCATGCTAATCAACTCTGGGTACGGAATACACGTGTACTGGGTTCTTAGGGAGAGTGTGTCATACGCTGAGTGGCTACCTGTAGCGCAGGCCCTCAAAGACATGTGTATACGTCATAACTTATCAGCAGACAATGGTGTAACTGCGGACGCTGCGCGGGTACTCAGAGTTCCTGGCACACACAACCATAAGCGTGGTACACAGAAACCTGTAATGTTTTTTGGTACGGGAGAGTTCCGTGATGTAGAGTTTGATGAGTTTTCTAGACTCATAGGTGCAGAGGGGGTCAATGTACCCACTAAAGTGGATAACGAAGAAAGCGCATTCAAGAAAGCCATGATAGAGAACTCTGAGAATAGCTTTAGGGTAATACTCAACAAGACTATAAAAGGCGAAGGGTGTGAGCAGTTAAAGAATATAATGGAGAATCAGCAGGATATAAGCGAACCTTTGTGGAGAGCAGGGCTATCTATAGCTAAGTTCTGCAACGATGCCGACAAAGCAGTGCATAAGATGTCTGAGAGACACCCAGAGTATAGTGAGAACTTAACAGAAGAGAAGGTTGGGCCTATAAAAGCTCCGTATTACTGCACGACGTTTGAAGCGGAGAACCCTGAACCTTGTTTAGCATGTAGCCACCGAGGAAAAATAAATTCACCTATAGTTTTAGGAATGGGTATAAAGAAAGCACCTGTATCAAAAGATATACCTTTATATCCAGAGCCGTACTTTCGAGGGGCAAATGGGGGTGTGTATATACGCTTCAAAGACAAAGACGGTAACATAGAGGACAAAGTAATATACCAAAACGATTTATACGTTATTAAACGTATCATGGACGTAGAGGTTGGTGAAGCTATAGTTATGCGTTTACACCTACCTCAAGATGGCATAAGAGAGTTTACAGTCCCGTTGACTTCTGTAACATCTAAAGAAGAATTAAGAAAACAACTGTCTATGCACGGCATAGCTGTACTGAGAATGGATGATATAATGGCATACACAACTACATGGGTTACACAACTACAAGCAAAGAGTGTCGCAGAAGAGGCTCGTAGACAGTTTGGTTGGACAGATGACGAGTGTGGGGGATTCGTACTTGGTGGGGAAGAGATAACTTTAGACGAGACTAAGTTTAATCCACCCTCTACACCCACAGCAGGTTTGTTTCCATCCTTTGAACCCAAAGGCACGTTGGAGGACTGGAAAGACACAGTAAACTTCTATAACCGTGATAGCTTTGAGTTACATCAGTTTGTGCTTGGAACGTCTTTTGGTTCTCCGTTGATGAAGTTCTCTCCCATAAACTGCGCTGCTTTACACATATACAGTAAGGAGTCAGGGGTTGGTAAGACAACCGCTATGATAGCGGGGGCATCTGTGTGGGGTAGTCCAGAAGATTTGATTATGCACGAACGAGACACATACAATACAAAGATGAACAGGGGTGAGATATACCACAACCTGCCAATGTATATGGACGAGCTTACAAATACTTCAGGAAAAGAATTGTCTAACCTAGCATATCAACTGACAGGGGGTAGACAGCGTGGACGTATGTCAGCGAGCAGTAACGTGGAACGTCACAGAGGTGAGGCATGGAAACTATTGGCTGTAACTACAGGGAACACAAGTATGGTAGAGCGCATAAGTATTATAAAAGCTATGCCGAAAGCAGAAGCACAGCGCATACTAGAGTGCCGTGTTAGTCGTATGCAGTTTGATACAAAAGAAGAAACAGATGTGTTTAGTGCATGTCTACAAAACAACTACGGACATGCAGGTAAGGTATATATCAAACATGTTATGGAGAACTTAGAAGAGGTACAGAAACTAATACGGCAAGTACAAGAAAAGGTAGACGCTAGGGCAGGACTCACAGCAGAAAACCGCTACTGGTCGGTACTTGTTGCCTGTACGCTAACAGGTATTATGTTGGCTAAACGCTGTGGTTTGGTTAAGTACGACGTTAAAAAGTTATTTAACTGGGCTGTAGAACGTTTGAAAGAGAACAAACGTCAGGTAGAGGACATGAGCATATCTGTCGAGGAGACACTCAACGACTACATACACGAGCATTGGAGTAATGTATTGTGGATTAAAAGCACAGAGGATTTACGTAAGCAAGAGGGCGATGTAGCTAATCTTGTTATACCTGAAGCTTTACCAAGAGGTAAACTCGTAGCTCGATACGAGACAGATTTGAAACGTGCTTTCCTTGTACCCAAACCTCTGAAGGCATGGTGTGGTGAACATCAAATAAACTATAACTCGTTTCTACAAGACCTTACGACTAAGTTGGGCGCTACAAAGACCAAGATGAGGTTAAGTAGAGGCACTCACATGAACCTGCCCCCCACATGGGTCATACAGGTTGATTGCGCTATAGATGATGAGATTACGACAGGGAATACTGAAGTCGGATGATTTGAACCCAGATGGGGTTCGCATTGTGGTAAACTGGGACAACATGGTGACAAGTTCCTCTGTATTTGTCCCATGTGTAGATGCCCAGGAAGCTATAAGACAAATAAAAAATATAGTAAAAACAAAAGGTTGGGGCATAGAAACGCATGTGCGTGTAGAGAACAACAAATTAGGTGTTCGCATTTGGAGAATTTTGTGATAAATGTAGGGTGACAGGTTATGCTTGTCACTCTCTTTCTCTTATGTGACCATCTTCGGGTGGTCACTCTTTTTAATCACCAAACAGAGATTCAAAGTTATAATCAGAATCGTACTCCATCTCTCTTAAGTTTATGATGTCTTGATTCTGCGAGGATATAGAAATACCTTTATTTGCGGCTATGTTTTTAGAGGTTTCCATATGTCTTTTTAAGGATCTTTTTATAGACTCAGGTGTTATGGCTGACAGAGGATGTTTGGCATTGTGCTTCATTATACCCTGCAGAGCATCATCGTAACTATCTAGATCGCCTTGTCGCATAGCGACATATAACTTACGTAGCAGTTTACTTTTTTGTGTGTTTATAGCGTTGTCCACACCCTTTTCTATATTATTCTTCTCCATCTGTAACGTATATTCTACTGGAGGAAATCCGAACACAGACCCTGCTATATCGCCAAATGTGGGATCTCCGTATATGGCATCGCCTCTTCGTGTAACATATCCTTCTCTTGCAGTTCTACCAAACAACCCTTTCCAAGCGTTTGCAATAGCAGGGGGAGCTATGTTTTCCAAATCTCTTTCTATGTCACCATCTACAAATAGTGCGCTATACAGACCACGATTTACAACCCTATCGAATGTACTAAACGCAGGTCCTCCAAAGTAGAAGAAAGCGTTTTCTTCAAAAGAAGCATCTCTGTTGTATCTATTTTCTTGTATTAGTAGACCTGTCAATCGTATACGAGATGCTACGTCTGCCCCTGTTATAAGGTTTACAGCTCCTTTGTAGTATTCTTCTCCTACACTTTTCCTAACCATCGTATCAAAATCATCTTCATCGTCATCAGCTAGTAACAAGTTATATACTATCTCCATAGCTCCATATAACGGCAGCCCGTGTACCCCTGCGAAGAATAAGGCACTGCCATGCACAGCTACAAGTTGTCTGAATGCCAAAGCTTTATCTTGAATTGTATTGTCTTTTCGTATTAACTCCCTAGCTGTTTTAAACAGGGTAGTATACATACGCACACCGTATGTCTTGTACATCATGGCTATACGTCCGAGTCCCTGCTGCGATATACGGGGCGCAGTTTCTAGTACAGAACCTCCGTTTAGTTCTAAAGACTGTCTCAGAGCCTTCTCTGTAGCCTTGCTTACCTGTTCTTGACTAGCCTTTGAAGCCACGTCTGCAAAAGAGCTTGTTTTAAAATCTCCCACTTCTTTACGAAGGGCTAGCTCATATGCGGCTAGTAGGGTTGTTTGTCTGTTGTAACGTTCTGCACCCTGAAAAAATATAGCAGAAAACCCTGTGGCTTTGTCTAACGTGTTACCATATGCTTTGCCTGTCTCCCCCAGGCCCAAAGCGTCTAGGATAAAACTCTTGGTAAGCTGCCCTCGTTTTTCAGCTTCAACTATAAGAGGTGCAAATGCTCCTACAGCTTTCTTCTCACTAGGACGTATGTCCCTTTCTTTACCTAAAGTCGTTGTGATTTTATCTTTCATCACATATGTGCCAGTCTTCTCATCGAACCTAAAGTATTCATTCATACTATTTGCACCGTTAGCCACCATCTTATAGGCTTTACCAATGGTTTTAAATGAAGTGCCTAGTCCATACTCTGCTGCTAGGTAAGGGTACACAACCAGAGGCACTTGAGATAAGTTAACAATAGCTGAAGAAGCGTTTAGACCTATGGTGTATATAAACGCGGATTGATTTGCGCCTTTTACAAGTTTTTCAAACTCTTTAGCATTGGCTCCCTTTGTAGCAAACTCTATTCTTCTTTCTAGCTCTGCACCTACACGCTCTATAGAAGGTATAAATTTACTTTTTTTAGGTTCCCCTTGTGCTTCTTTTACTACGTTTTGTATTTCATTTTTTAGCTCACGAAACTCTTTACCTCTTTGTAGCTGTATAACCTGTCGTCCTATAGAAAAACCTTTAGTCTTAAACGCTTGCACAGAGCTACCTATATATCCAGGTGTGCCTTTTCTAGCCACCAAAGATTTAGCGAATGAGCTTTCTGGTAAGACATGCACAAACAACCTGACTATCTCTTCTTCTAGCCGTGCTTTTTCTGCAGGATCTTTAACTTTACCCACAGACTCTAACACTTTACCAACGAACTCCGTGGGAGGAGCTTTACGGAAAGATTCTTTAATAGTCTCTAGTTTAGCTCCTTGTACAGAGTCTTTATCTACATTGGGGTTCTTTTTTAAGTCAGCTACTAGAGCATCCTTTGCTGTGCTAGTGTCCACAAACACAACCACTTTACTATCACCTGTAGGAGTAGGTGTTTTTAACTTATACGTTACACCGTATCGCCCTTCACGAGTTAGTGGGAAGTATACGTCTAAAACTTCTTTATCAAACAGTTTGCTAAATACGTCTTGTTGTACTTTTTTTGCTGTCGCTGTATCTGTAGCCTCTTCAACCTGCTTGTATAATAAATCTCTTATCTTTTTGTATTCTGCTGCGTAATGGTCACGCATAATCCTGTATGCTTTTTGACCATCTGCACCTAAAGCTTGCCATTTCGGTTGTTGCTTGTCCCATATCTCTGTTAAAGGATTTCCATCCACAACTTTGTTGTCATAAAAGCTGCGATCTTTTTCAGGATCTACTTGGTATATTGTAGCTCCATAGTCAGGACTATATATTACGTCATCTAGTTTAGCTTCTAGCCCCTTGTTTGCCTTTAATATTCGTGTGACCTCAGTTAGCTTTTCTTTAAATATACCTCCGACTCGCTCTAAATCTCCTCGTTGATACTGCAATAGCTTCATAAGTCTTGCACCTAAGTCACGAAACCCTATGCCGTCAGCTATGTCAGTTATAACAAGAGCGTCAGCAAAGCTAGCAAAGAAGTCTTTTACGCCATCTGCTATAGCACCGTCAAATAAGAAGTCTTTTGCTTGAGCTATAAAGCTACTTTTCTCCTGCGGATTCATGTAAGACTTTTCTCTTTGGTCGTTACCTATCGCATCATCAAAGACGTTTTTAGTGTTGTTTGCGTCCATGTTAGATAACAATAACCCTGCATCTCTGAACTCTGGAGCAGGAGCTATAATACCATCAATCATGTTGTTTATTCTTTTGGCAGTGCCAAAGGTAGGTTCTTTCTGCTCAAGATTAAGAAGACCCCTAATAAAGTTAGCTATTCTATTACCAAAAGCTCGTAACGCATCTATTTTGGAATCTTTTAACCGTATACGTGCAAGCGTTCGTTGGAACTGAGGATTACTAAAAGCTTCTGCCACAAACTCATCTAGATTTTTAGAACCGTATGCGGTGTCAAGCTGACCCTTTATCTCGTTAAATATATTTGCTAACCGTTTAGTAAGTGGGTTTGATTTGTTAGCTATGGTAGCAGACGTAACAGCATGAGCAGCCTCGTGAAACAACACGTGTGGTATCATAAAGCTGTCGTCTATAAATATAGTGTTTGTAGTGGGGTCAAACGCTCCAGCTACAGGTTTACCATTTAGCGTTAAATTACCTATAACCTCAATCTTCGTAGTCCCTATCTTCTCTGCTAACTTAGTAGCCAGCTTTTTTATAGTTGGGTTCGTAGAGGTTTTAGCTAGATTGTTCAGGCCCTCCTTTAGATTACCTTGTACTAACAAGTCAATGGTTGATCTATCTAAGTTAACGTCAAGGTTTTCAACAGCGTCTTTCTCTAGTTTTAGTTCATTCAATATATCCTGTTGGTTTTCAGGAGTATCCAACTGTTCTAACCCTATCTTCTCATTTTCTTCGTTTATTTTATCTGCTTCTTTATCAGCTTCTTTTTGTCTAGCTATTGCAGCTCGTGCCATAGCACGTCGTCGCTCCTTTGTCTTGAGATTTAATTCTTTTATAAATTTTTTCTCTTTGTTTTGTTCAGCTTTTTTAGGATCAAATTTCTTTTTCTCTGCTCTCTTCTTAGCAGTCTCATCTTTAGCTAGTGCTTTTGCATCGTACATGTACCTTAAAGTGGGTAGTATGCTGTCCGCCACTTCTTTTATATCTTTTTTAGTGTAGGGCGTTCCATCTGCATCTAACGACTCTCTTGCCTGTCTCACAGCTATCTGTTTTGCAATCTCAAAGTTTTTTACATTCCTACCTTGTTTATCCACCGTCTCAACCGCTAAAGGGTCCATCTCCTTCAACTGTTTATCTCTGTCCCGTACCAATTTGTCTATAATAGGTTTTTGTGGGGGACCTATAAAACTAGGGGATTGTCCTTGTATAAGTCCTATACCTAATTGTTTGTTTACAACTTTTTTTCTTTCTTTTTCTTTTGTTCGGGCTTCTTTCTTTACAGCGTCCTGAAGGTCTTTTTCTGCTAGCTCTTCTGTCGTTTTTTCTGTGACACCTTTTTCTACGTCCACTTCTTTTTCATCTACTTCTTCTTTCTTCTCACCTTTCTTTTTCTCAGGCTTTAAAAGCCCTTCCGTGCTAGCTTTTGGTTCTACTTCATACTTTTTCTTCCTAGACGCAAACCATGCTTTACCTTCTTCAGATAGATTTGCATTTACCCATTCTTCAACTCTTTTACCAGCTTCTACCCCTTGGTTGCCTGTTCCCACGAAGTAAACCCTTCCTGGGTCTAGGTCACTACCAGATGTAGGCTCTCCTCTTACAGCCATAAATGCAGCGTTATCTAGCACACCTTCTACATTAGGATCTTTACTCAATACTTGAGCTACACGAAACAATGGGTTTGCACTACCTTTGATAGTTTTAGATGGTCGAGATTGTACTAAATTAATAATCTTGTTTTTGTCTTCTGTAGATAGAGCATCTTCTCTCTTTTCTACTTGTATTACATTGTACTTTTTAAATAAAGACTGTGTTTCTTTTACAAGATCTTCTTTTGTAGGTTTCTTCCCTGTCTCTTTTGATTTAGCGATTAAGTTTTTCCTAGCTTCTTCTATAGCCAGAGTGGCTTGTACTTTATTAAACTTCTGAAAGTTACCTGCACTTGTTAACCTGTTAAACTCTGCCAAGTTTTTAGCAGCCTCTTCTTTAGGTATTCCTGAATCTTTTTCTGAATCTAAATAATACCCATCTTTTAGATTGCGCCTGTATGTGTCTTTTGCTCGTTTGTTTGCGTCCGCATCTACGTTTACTTCTTTAGGGGTAGTTGTATCAGGTTTTCCGCTATACACAGCGTCAATATCTGCGACAGCTTGCTCCTCGTTAGCCTCAATATCTTTAAACTTCATACGTTTTTGAGCTGTTTTGGATTTAGCATCCGTCTTCTTTACACGAGCTTTACCCTCTTCAGAGTTTACATACGTATTTAGTTGTTCTAAGCGGGATTGATTATTGTCATAATTTGTTTTGGTAAGATTCTGCATCTCTTCCGTAGAGATACCTTTTTCTTTTGCATAAGCTTCCATCTTTTTCGGGTCGTCTAGCCTCTCTTTTCTAGCAGTTTGTTCTTTTTGAATTCTTTTCTGCTCTACAATAAGTTTTTTTATGTCGGTATCTTTTAATGCAACGTCTTCCTTTCCTTCTCCAACAGTATCAGCTCTAGCATCTGTTCTAGGAGTAACCACTCTATCGGCTCCAGTTTCTGTAGCTCCTGCGGTATCGGTAGGTCCCTCTGCTCCTTGTTCGCCTTGTGTATCAACTGGAGCGCTTTCTCCACTTCCTGTGTCTTCAGTCTTTGTAACATCTCTTCTACCTCCTTTACGTGGGGCAATCATATCTGTTAGGGCTTGCACAAAGCCACCAACGCCCGCTCCGTATAACGCAGGTTCTCTTGTTCCCGCGAACGTGCCTTGTTCTGGGTTGTATATGCCCTGCTCTATTAAGTTCTGAGCAACAGCTGCGCCAAATTCTTGTAGTCCCTCTTCCCCTGCAGATGCAAAGATACGTCGTCCTCGTTTTATAAGCGTATCCACTGCCTCGTCTTCTAAACCCCCCTTAAATATTCTTAATAACCTTAGTGGTGATATAAGTTCTGAAGCCCCTACTACTGCACCAAATCTAGACGCTTTAGCTCGTTCTTCTTCTGTAGCTTGTCCTTCTCTAGCTCGCTCACTAGCTTCACCTGCACCTGCTGCTGTTACTAGCCCCACTGCTGCGAGAGGGTTTACAGCGGCTGTTCCAAGAATACCTCCAAAAGA
>TARA_R100001460_G_scaffold78987_1_pt1 | contig 12101 bp, 11 predicted proteins | sample TARA_R100001460 | Tara Oceans TARA_R100001460 (sample SAMEA2622190) | marine metagenome | biome: marine biome (ENVO:00000447); feature: surface water layer (ENVO:00002042); material: "saline water (ENVO:00002010), including plankton (ENVO:xxxxxxxx)" | depth 5 m | reverse complement strand
TGTTCTGACCAGTGATGCTTGGTTATCATTGGAAGGGGTTGCCGCCTGATGGGTGATATCATTGTAATGATTTATCGGCTTTGTTGGATTGCCTTAATAATCCTCATAATCTCTGCAATAATTGGATGAAAGGAAAACATTATGAAAGAGAAAACCAGAAATACTATTGTTGAGAATATCGGCCTTGCTTGGGTTTATTCCCCGCCGAAAGCCCGGGCTTATCTGAATGAAGCTTTACGGGGTTTTGCCGAAGACCGGAAAGAACAGGAAGAGGCGGCCAATCGCTTGCTTCAATATGTCTTCAGGGATGAAAAGCCAGCAAGAAGAAAGCCAGTAGTCGGGGGAACTCGATTGCTTGAGCCGAAGACTAAGCAAGTTCTGAAAGTGCTTGTTGCTCGGCCTTATCCTGTCACTTTAGACACTATCTTGCGCAAGACTGATGTTAAGTCGAAGATGGCCGTTCATAAGCATATTGAGGCAATCCGGAACGCTGGGTATAACGTGCAGACAATTACGACTGGACGTAAAAAGCGCAAATATAAGTTGGGGGCATAATCATGGACGGTTGCACAATCACCTTGACCGATACTGAAGCAAAAGCCTTGTATAGCTTGCGGGAAGTTATCCAGCAGGAAATCAAAAACGTTGTTTCGAATGAACATGAAACTATCACAGAAAGCGATGTTGAAGACATGATAACAAGCCAGCTTGACAGTGAGCTTGACCAGTACATTGAGAATTGGTGTGATAATCATCTGGAAGAACGTATTCAAAACGTGTTCAGAGATAGGTTGACACTATCCGTTGAACTGGTTTAAAACGTACTTATAAGGGGGTTGCGCTGTTGCAATCCCCGTCAATACCGAAAGGAAAACCGATGAAAAAGACAGCTTTTAACTTCAACGTAAACGAAGAGAACGCGGACGATTTTGCAGTGATACCGAATGAAGACCTCCAAGCGATTGCCCAGCTTGTAAACGTAATCACTAAACAGATGGGCGTGTTGGAAACTCTCTTGGGCAATGCGGGCATTTCAATGTTCTCATTTGAAAAACATACTAAGACCCTCGCGGATGTAAAACCTACCACTGAATAAAACGTACCCCGTTTTTCTCCCTGAACTTAGCCCCGTCACTAGTTGGCGGGGTTTCTTTTTGCCGGTATGCCAGAATAATATCTATCGGCTTGTACTGGCGGGATATTCTGGCGCATAGGTTGTTCGGGATTGCTAACAATATCAACACCAACATGCGAGCCTTTTGGGTTAACGATATGAGAAACTGTCAGTGCAAATTAAAAAAAGCCCAGCTTGACGCGAATAGTCTTACCGGCGGGGCGTGTTCATCTTGTACGTTTTGCTCTGGGTGTCATGGCAGATTATCAATGATGAACTTTGGGCGAACGGGGTCGCTAGGGCCACGGGGGGAGTACCCGTACCTGTATGCAAACCCGCCATATTTTTTATTTTTTTGTGAATTTCATACAGAAAAAGGGGACGTACCCAAAGGTACTCCCCTGCATGAACCAAAACGTACCCCGTTGGTACACCAAAACGTACTCCCTACATGAGTAGTGGTGTTTCCCCGGCGGGTTACACCGGCAGTGTACAGTTCAAATCACGTTCTGTCAACCCCAAATCGACAGCTATCGTATTTTTTCTTGACAGGTGACACCTAAAACACTAATATAACAGTGAAGAGTTGCATCTCACTAGCGGATGTCCCCGCATTTTCCTAATATATTTAAATTTACGGACAGCTCTGGCTAGAAAAGTGCCGCAACTCTCGCAAACCAAGAGAAATCCGATGAATTTACTTGCTCAACAGCACAAAAAACGTGAGTTGACACCCCAACAGCGTACGTTTCTCGACAACTTGTTCGAAAACGGTGGAAATGTAACCGACGCAGCCCTGTCCGCAGGGTATTCTCGCGGGTCAGTCAGTTGGTTAAAGGACAGTCTGTCCGATGAAATCATCTCACGTACAAAAAACCTGCTTGCTACGAACGCTCTGAAGGCTGCGAACCGCCTTGTCAATACCATAGACAACCCCGTCCCCGACAGAGGCGACGATTTGCGCCTCAGAGCGGCTGAATCACTGTTAAATCGTGTAGGCGTAGCAAAACAGGAACAAATAAACCACAATGTACAGGCCATCCACGGTGTTGTACTGCTACCACCAAAGGAAGAGGTCGTAATCGATGGAACGAGTCAATAAAGCAATTTTAAATTTGCGTGACACTGCTACTTTGACTACAAGTGAACTCGCAAAGATGACTGAAAAAGAATTACAGCGGTACGTAATGCGTAGAGGTCGTGAACAGGACATGTCTGATGCAGAAGCTGCAGAAGAGTTCCAATCACTGAACAAACAAAGGTTAGAACATCGTGGCAGACGAGCAGAAGTCTCCGCCGAAAAAGCGCGGTAGACCAAAAAGAGACCCCAACGCACCAAAAGCTATCTACAATCTGTCTCGTGCAGAGATAGCCAGACGTGCGGCACAGAAACAAGTACGCCAAGCGAAGAAAAGAGCCGCTAAAGCGTCCAAGACTGCCGAAGATAAGCGAAGGTACGCCCGTAAGGTCGAGCAGTCACAAAGCCGCGTAGAGAAGGCTCTAAACGGCAAACAGACCACATTGATAGACGAGGGAGACCTGCAAAACGTACCGGCTGCGGTCTCCGATTTGGTAGAAGAGTATGAAGTTGTTTTCAAACCTAATCCCGGACCACAGGAACAGTTCTTGTCCGCTGGTGAACGGGACGTATTATATGGCGGTGCAGCAGGGGGTGGAAAGAGTTTTGCCTTGCTTGCTGACCCTTTGCGCTTTTGCCACAACTCTAATCATCGTGGGCTACTTCTCCGTCGGACTCTGGACGAACTAACTGAACTCATCGACAAGTCACGTCAACTATATACTAAGGCGTTTCCCGGTGCAAAGTTTCGTGAATCAAAATCAACGTGGCACTTTCCATCAGGAGCCACCATCTGGTTCACATACCTCGACAAAGACAAGGACGTAACTCGCTTTCAAGGTCAGGCGTTCAACTGGATAGGTATAGATGAGATAACCCAGTACCCAACGCCGTACGTTTGGGACTATCTTCGTTCACGTCTTCGTACGACTGACCCAGAATTACAGCAGCATCTGTACATGCGCTGCACAGCCAACCCCGGTGGTGTAGGCGGCTGGTGGGTTAAGAAAACGTACATCGATGATATTGAACCAAACAAACCGTACGCTGCCTTCGACATAGAAACACAAACACCATTCTTGTACCCATCAAAGCATGAGAAGGCAGGACAACCTTTATTCTACCGAAAGTTCGTACCCGCACGACTGACAGACAATCCATTCCTGATGGAAGACGGACAGTACGAAGCAATGCTGCTATCATTGCCCGAAGTAGAGCGGAAGCGATTGTTAGATGGAGATTGGGATGTCGCAGAGGGTGCAGCTTTTCCTGAGTTTTCTCGTGTTCGACACGTGGTCGAGCCTTTCGAATTACCTACCAACTGGCCCCGCATACGAGCCGCCGACTACGGCTATGCGAGTCCTTCGTGTGTGCTTTGGGGTGCTATTGATTGGGATAACAATATTTGGGTCTATCGTGAGTTGTACGCCAAACACTTGACAGCAGAGGAACTGGCTGATAAAATACTAGAAGCAGAACAACTTGACCCACCTGCACATTACACCGTACTCGATTCATCGTGCTGGAACAAGACAGGCTTCGGTCCATCGATAGCTGAAACGATGATGAGAGCAGGAGTGAGGTGGACACCATCTGACCGCAATCGATTACAAGGCAAGATGGAAATACACAGACGATTAGCTGATGACCCGTACACACAAGAACCACGGGTACGTTTCTTTTCTAACTGTCAAAACATAATCAAGCAGCTTACAGGTATACCGCTGTCCAAAACAAACAGCGAAGACGTAGATACCAAAGCAGAAGACCACGCATACGATGCTCTTCGTTACATGTTGATGACACGAATGAGCGGGTACGCTGCCATACAACACCAGCTTGGTGCAATCAAAAATCAAGTACATCAAGTACAAGATGAGGTATTCGGTTACTAATGGATTTAGAAACCTTTGAACAAAAGACAAAAGACGGTACGCTCACTATAGGCGATGCGTTTGAGTATGCGTATGGTCGTGAAGATGTAAAGAGCATTCAAAGCCGTCAGGACCGATTAAATCAACTTCGCAGTGCAATCGATTCTGATAGGATTCCATCTGCATCTCTTGATAGCCCCTACTTTGAAACAGTAAAATCTCCAGCTTTCATTAAAGACCTTTCTGAAAAAGGGACAACAACAGCAAACTACTTTGGAGGTATGCAAGCGTTAGAAAAGGAATTGAACGCAGGATTTTCCACATTTGATTTTGAGTACACTTCTATCGCAGGCAGAAGCGGTAAAGGAAAAAAGGCTGGATTTGGTGGTGGTCAATCTCGTGGCGCACGTCCTATGGAAGGACCAATTAATTCTAAAGACCTAGATAAAGCATACGCAGATGGGTTTGCTGCAATGGGCGATAGTGTAGATGCAGACACTAAAGCGTTTATCTTTTTTCACAAGAACACAGTTGTACGTGTAGAAACAATGCTAGGTACTAAAAATAAAGACCCTTTAACTTTAGACGATTTAATTATTTCTGAAAATCCTGATACAGGAAATTTAACCGTAGCAGTAAAAGGCGTAAAAAGGGAAAATAAAAAAAGAAATCCTGTCACCTATGAGGGTGCAATGGCTGAGTTTCTTGCGAACCAAGCCGCAAAATCAAAAGCTGCAGCAGCAGAAGGTGAACCTTTAACAAAAATAAAACTATTTAATACAACAAAGAGCAGGGTAGATAAGGCTCACAATACTTATATTAAACCTATTGTAGAAGAACGTTTTCCAACCGCAATACCCAAAGATAAAAATGGTGTTTCTGGGTGGCAACCTACAGATATTCGCTCTGCCGTACAAGACCAGCTTGCTAGAGAGTTCAAAGTTGACCCTGCACTTCGGGAAGACTATGTAGGTCATCAACAACCCGGCACAGCAGGCAAAGCATATTTAGCTGCAAGTGCAGATGGTCGTGAATTAGGTCAACTCACGGAGGCGTTACTAGCACAGAACGCGAAGAATCTAAACCTACCCAACGTCAACATGCTGATTACAGATACTGTGGGTTTGGATGTTCCGAATCTTGCTGGCGAAGGGGGTGTAGCTTTTCCTGCCGCTACAGAAGACCTCAGAGGCCAGCCTGTTTCTGCCGCTGCACGAGAGTTAACAGAAGCAGAACAAGCAGAAATAGAACAAGCTTCACGTACACGTGCTACCCTACAGAAAGAACAAGAGTTACAGGCACTGTCTCGTATTGAACAGATGCCACCTATTGATGAAGATACACTCCGTAAGAATTTAGAGATAAGCGCAGAAAAAGCAGAGGTAAAAAAGAAGTTTAGAGACGAAAAGAAAGCAGAGAAAGCAGCAAAAGCATCAGGTAGTTTTGATGGTATACTTGATGACGTGATGGACATATTTGGTAAAGACACATCAAAATTAGAATCAAGTATGCTTTCGGCTGCTGTAGCTGCAAAAGGTTTAGCAGAAATTATTCCGGGACCGGCTGTAGACCTTGCTACTGCCTTTTTAGACCCAGAGTCATTTGACATAGCAGAGCAAAAGGGTAGACAGACAGCTAGAAATTTATTTGGTCCGTCACCTACGATTGAAGCAGTAGGCGGTACAGCAGGAGTAGCTGGGGAAATGCTGACAGGTGCAGTAGCCGACCCAAAAGGAGCAGAACAATCCGCTAAAACTGTGGGTGCGTTTGCTGTTTCTCCACTCTTGGGGATGATGCAACAATCTTTAGGTAAATCCAAACCGGGACCAGAACCACAGATACAAGCCCCGCCGCCAACCCAAGGTACAAGCCTTGAAGCGCAGCAGGCAACAGGAATGGTAAACCAAGCACGTCGAGCCGCGATGCAAGGTGAAGAAACGTCAATGACAGGCTCATTTTTACAACCACCAATATAAGGAGCATAGCGATGTCCAATTTGAATTTTGGAGAGGGCTATATCATGAACTCTGATAAGACATCTGTCGATGACCAGATGGGAGCAGCAGACCTATACCGTGAGGGTTTAGAGTTTGATACTAAAACTGCTCAAGGTGTTCTTACAGAAGATATGCCTAAAAAAATGACCAAAACAGCAGTTGACCCTTCTGTAATGAAGATGGCTGAAGAACGCGATTATTAAAAATGTCTGATAACTTTCTTGAACCTGCAGATGATACTGCCGTTCCCGTAATTAATCCAGAAGAAAAAATGCCCGGTCTTGTTGGGTACATTAAAGGTAAATTACAAGATTCTGAGAACGGTAGGTATTCATATGAACAAAGATGGCTAAAAGCATACAAGAACTTTCGGGGGATTTACGATTCTACTACTCAGTATCGTGATTCTGAAAGGTCAAAGGTATTCATAAAGATTACTAAAACAAAAGTGCTTGCTGCTTACGGGCAAATTGTAGACATCCTGTTTGCTAATAAAAAATTTCCTATTGTAGTTGAACCTACTCCTGTTCCAGAAGGAATAGCAGAGTTTGCTCATGCTGGTACGCCTCTTGATGATATTATAGACCCATATGGATTTGAGGGGGACGGTAGGCAAATGCCTTTTGGTGCAACTCAAGCCACGGGTGGTGATTTCTTAGGCGGGTTACAAGGAAGATATCAGAACGCGAACTTAAAAGAAGGTCCAGCTTTGATGGGGGAACCTCAGATAAGTCCCGCTCAAAAAACAGCACTGAACATGGAAAAGCAAATTCATGACCAGTTGCTGGATACAAGTGCAGTTAATGTTTTACGTAGTGCGATATTTGAATCTGCCTTATTAGGAACAGGCATAGTCAAAGGACCGTTTAACTTTTACAAACGTATTCACAAGTGGGGGCGTAACGAGCAAGGAGAACGTATGTACATGCCGTACGAACGTATTGTTCCTCGTATTGAACATGTTCCTATTTGGGATTTTCATCCAGACCCCTCTGCAACAAGCATAGAAGATTGTGAGTATGTCATTCAACGTCATCGAATGAATCGACAGCAGATAAGAGGATTAATAAACCATCCTCATTTTTATAAAACTGCTATTGAGAATGTTCTTGCAACAGGTCCAAACTACGATGACAAGTACTATGAAGATACTATCAGAGAGGATGAAACCGAAGCGTACTATCAAGAAGGGCGTTTTGAAGTATTAGAATATTGGGGGGTGCTTGATTCTGAATTGGCAAAAGACGCAGGTATAGATGAAGCATACAACATGGACCCTCTGGACCAAGTTCAAGTAAACGTATGGGTATGCGGCATGGAAGTTTTACGCTGTGTTGTAAATCCATTTACCCCTGCACGTATACCATATCAAGTGTTTCCTTATGAAATTAACCCTTATCAAGTGTGGGGAGTTGGTATTGCGGAGAACATGGAAGATGCTCAAATGTTGATGAATGGGCATGTTCGAATGGCAATCGACAATCTTGCTCTCGCTGGCAATTTAGTTTTTGACGTAGACGAAGCAAGTCTTGTACCGGGACAGAATATGGATATTTTTCCCGGCAAAATATTCCGCCGTCAATCAGGGGTTACAGGAACAGCAATTAATGGGTTAAAGTTTCCTAACACTGCACCTGAAAACATTCAGATGTACCAGATTAGCCGACAGCTTGCAGATGAAGAAACAGGTCTTCCTTCAATTATGCACGGTCAAACAGGGGTATCAGGAACGGGACGTACTGCATCCGGTCTATCAATGTTATTGGGTGGAGCAAGTCTTTCATTGAAGACAGTCATTAAAAACATCGATGACCATTTATTGAAGCCGCTGGGGGAATCGTATTTCCAATGGAATATGCAGTTTAATCAAGATGCACCTGACATTGAAGGCGACCTTGAAATTAAACCACGAGGCGTAGCTGCAGTTATGCAAAAAGAAGTACGTAGTCAGCGACTCACTACTTTGTTACAAACTGCATCTAATCCTTCTCTTGCACCATTTATTAAGATACCTAACTTGGTACGTGAACTTGCTATCGCACAAGACATTGACCCTGATAGCTTGGTAAATGACGTTAATGAAGCTCAGATTTTTGCAGAGATATTAAGAGGACTACAAAATGCTCAACAAGACACAGGCCAGCAAGGTCAGCCCACTGGTGGCGAACAAGGAGGCATGGGACAGTCTGGACCAGTACCTGCAGGAGCAAATCCAGATGACGCTTCGGGCGTTGGTGGCGGCACAATCGGAACTGGAAGTGTTCCGTCTGCAGGGGAAGATAACTTCACTGGAACAAATCAAGGGACTGAAGGCTGATTACGAAGCTGCAATAAAGGAAAACACGGGTGGCTAACGCAATACTTGAAAGTTACATTGCAAACCTTGCAGGCAGAATGGGTGCTGCAGGTATAGCTACGGGTTTACTTTATCAAAAACAGATGGGAAGGTCTTTTCTTCCCTTCATGAAAAAACCAAAGGTATCTCGTGGAGCAGCAGAGGCTGGTGGAGTTGCAGAAGAGTTAGGGTACGATTCAGAAAGTGGTCCTAGTGGTCCACAACCTACTGCAGGCGACAGAATAGAAGACAAGGATGGTGACGGTATTCCTGACAATATTAATTTAGTATCTGGTACAGGAGATACGTTTAAAACACTAGGCGTTACTGGTGGCACTTTTGCACAGATGGCACAACGCTATGAGAAAGAACGAGAAGAAGCAAAGAAAAGAGACCAAGACCTTAAGACTGTAAGTGGCGTTACAAACACATTAAAGAATCTAGTTGCAAAACAAGCAGGTCGTGTAATAGGTATTCCCGATACTAGATTTGATATGGCAACTGGAAGGGACGTTATTTCAGGGGGTGTAAAAACAGGCATACCTCTTATTGACTTTGCCCAGCCACTTGGTCAAAAGGCATTTGAAAAAGTTACGTTACCAAAATTAGAAGCGGCGGCTGCACAGGCTGCGTTAGGAACAGAAGGATACGGCATATTTACATTAGGGGGCGGTAAGGCAGTAGCCTTAACTCCTGATGGAATAGTAGGAGATGTTGATAGTTTTCTTGAACGCACAGGCCGAACTAGAACTCAACTTGAAAATGAGTTAAGAGATAAAACATCTGCGGGATTAGGTAGCGGATATTTGCAAAACATGTATCGAGAGTATACAAGTAGCCCGATTACACCTTTAACGCCAGAAGCAGATATTAAAGGTCGTTACATGTACGAGCAGAGCATACTTAATTCATCTTTAGACGACGAATTAAAAAGTGAACTGCTTGGTGGTGCAGACCTGAGACAAACCATAGACTATACGTTTGGTTATGAAGATGGTACATATGGCAGCGGAACAACTACAGGGTTTGCTGGTGCGGTTAGACAAGATGCTTCTACAGGGCAGAATATAACTTCTAGTACACCTACCGGTACGTATCGTGATGATTATGAGCAGAGTTCTTCTGATGATGACAATGCTGGTGGTGGCACATCATTTAGTAGCGACACGAGTATGGATGCTTCAGGCATAGGGGGCGACAGTACTTACGGAGCATTAGCTAAAGGCGGACGTACTTATATGAAAGAGGGGGGTACGTCAGGTGACCCCATACAAGGAACAGGATTTGTATCTGGACCTCCGAATCAGTTTACAGAGAGTGAGACAGTAGCTGATACAGAGTACCGTCAGGTGCGTGATGGTTCATTTGTTCTCAACGCACCAACAGCAGAAAGGTTGCAGCAACAAGGGCTATTACCACTAGGGGTTGACAAACCTGCAAAAAACACTAAAATAAAAGCGAAAGAGGGTGGTCTTATAGATGTAGCCCTATCTAAAGGCGAAGTTGTAATTGAGCCTGAAGACGTAAAGAAGTTTGGTGGATACGACCAACTAGAACGTATTAACAATCAAGGCAAATCAGAAGTAGACCGTCGTCAATCAAACATGGGCGGCAGAGTAGGATTTGCAGAAGGGGGTTCGATTGACCCCGGTTTAAGAGGGGCTGTTAGTGCAGGCAGCAGAGGTTTTCTTGGTCTTGGAAGACCTCAGTTAGAATTACTTGGTCCATCTATTCAATATAAACAGCCTGCAGAAGAATCCTTTATATCAACGTCTTCCTCTTCCGATGGTTATACACCGTTTGTACCAAATCTTACTTCATTTGAAAAGTTAACAGCAGATTTACTTCTCAGACTTGAGGGCAATGAAGCACAAGGGTACGTTCCAAAGAAAACAGGTAAAGACCTTAGTGGCGTAAGTGTTGGACTAGGATTTGACATTGGGCAGCATGACGTTAAAGACTTAGAGCGGATGGGCTTTAACTCTGCTCTTATAAGTAAATTTACTCCTTATTTAAACAAGATAGGTGACGATGCCAGAGCAACATTAAGGATTGAACCTCTTGAACTTACAACAGATGAGTTAGCAGAAGTAAATCAAATAGCGTTGCGAAGCAAAATAGAAAGCTTTGATAGCTTTTTTCCTGAATACAAAGATGTTAATGATATTGACCGTGCTGTCCTTATATCTGCTGATTGGATAGGAGGTATGCGTCCTACCAAAAAGTATCCTAAAGGAAGATACATAAAATTTAAAAATAAGTATGAAGAAACTCTGGATATGGACAAGGCTCTTACCAGAGGTTTACTTGAAAGAATTACAAAGGGTGATGCAGAATACAATCGAGCAAAGAAAGCTAAAGATTGGTTGCAACAAACACGGGAAACCTTTCGCAGAAGCAATCCTGTAACTGGTCCCACACCCCGACCTAATTAGTCAGCTACCCGCACAGCGGCCCTGACGTAACCGAAGCGGCTACCTACAAGCCAAGTAGCCCCGCAAGATGAGGTAAAACAAATGGCAAAAAAAGTTCGCGGACACCGCGCAAACAAACCAAACGATTCCTTCGGAACTATAAACAACGACGGTCTGTATAAGGGTAAGTATCGTGAAGATGTGTACCTTGATGATGACGAAGAAAACGTTGAAGAGCAACAGGCGCAGCCTGAAGAAGAAGAACAAACTGAGCCTAGTTTTGTTCAAGGTGAAGCAGAAGTCAAACATGATTACAAAAAACGTTATGACGATTTAAAGCGGCACTACGACGAAAAGGTACAAGAGTTCAAGGATAAAGAGAAACAATTAGAAGCGACCCTCACTGAAGCTACTCGCTCACAAGGTATCTCTCTACCAAAAACAGAAGAAGAACTCGTCAAGTTTAAAGAAGAGTTTCCTGACGTGTATGACGTAGTAGAAACTATTGCTACTATGAAAGCAGGTGAACGGGCGCAAATTCTTGAACAGGAACTTGAGACCATTCGTGAAAAAGAACAGAATACAAGGGTTCAAGCGGCATACCAAGAACTTATGAACTCTCATCCTGATTTTAATGAAATTAGACAGGACGAGAAATTTTTAGGATGGTTAGAAGAACAACCGCCTAGCATATCCGATGGTATTCTTAAAAACAATACAGATGCTCGTTGGGCTTCTCGTGTTATTGATTTGTACAAAGCTGATGTGAATATCACACCTAAACGTACAAAGAAGAAAAAGGAAGATGCTGCCGTATCTGTAGGTGCTGCGAAAGCACGTGACCTCACAGATTTACGGACTGAAGGTAGGGTGTTTAAAGCATCCGATATCGCCAAGATGAAACCTTGGGAGTTTGAAAAGCTGGAAGGCGAAATTGACTCTGCAAGGGCTGAAGGGCGAATTGATTATAACTCTTAATCCTCAAAGGAAGGGATTGAACAATGGCTTTTAATAGCGCATCAGGTCATAATAACCTGCCTTCTGGGAACTTTACCCCGGAAATCTTTAGCCAAAAAGTTCTCAAATTCTTCCGTCGTGCTTCGGTTGCAGAAGATATTACTAATACCGACTACGCTGGTGAAATTGAAAACTTTGGCGATACCGTCCGCATCATTAAGGAACCGACAATCACGGTTTCCTCTTATGCACGTGGCGCGGTAGTAAATCCACAAGACCTTGCTGACGACCAGATTACTATGGTTGTTGACCAAGCAAACGCATTTGCGTTT
>TARA_R100001460_G_scaffold458_3_pt1 | contig 12111 bp, 26 predicted proteins | sample TARA_R100001460 | Tara Oceans TARA_R100001460 (sample SAMEA2622190) | marine metagenome | biome: marine biome (ENVO:00000447); feature: surface water layer (ENVO:00002042); material: "saline water (ENVO:00002010), including plankton (ENVO:xxxxxxxx)" | depth 5 m | reverse complement strand
CTTTTCGTAGTAGTTGACGTATGTAATTGCGGCATAACAGAACTGATTATCCCTGCTTGCATCTCGCACCACCATGTTGTCGATCGGGATATGGTTAGTCGAGAGGTTCGGTGTGTCAACACCAATCGGTTCTTCGTTGCGTAACACGTAACCCCAGAAGTCCGACACCACTGCCCACATTGAATCGAAATACTCCTTATCATATGAGACAAATGCTGACTCCCATTTATTGTTTCCAAAAATTACCGACATCCATATGCCCTCAGAATTAGATAAACAGCAGTACAGTTGCAGTTGTGGCATGTAGTATTTAATTACATCATCCATGTTGTTGTAAGCGTTGGTGTGCTTAGCTTCTACTGGGTTGTGTCCATTCATTGCATCAACAGTACCCTTGACTTTAACAGTACCAATGTCCTGTTGATAAGCAGACTGAAACCCACCAAGGACACAATCATGCTGACTTGCAAACCAATCCAGATTAAACTGCTCAGTATGAACACCAAGCTGAACAGCAATATTATTCGATAAATCCTCTGGTTCAATCAGGCCAGTTTTTACTTGCCACAATTCTAGCCAATTGCCTTGCATGATTTTTACGCAGTCTGAACCACCTATAAAACCTTTGCGTTCCATTAATTTTCTCCATCATTATAAGGCCTTGTGTACTGCGTTTGTGCAGTGGGGTCAAGATATTTTTTGAAGTCATCTTCTGTTAAGTTTGTCATTTCAAGCAACTCTTTCTTGAGTTTACCTTCAAGCCAATAGTGTCCCACTCCCTCTCCGTTTTTAATTCTGTTAGCCATAATTTTATGAGTATCTATTCTCCAACTTGACTTACGATATTCAGCGGCAAAGCTTGGAGAAGTACTAGCTCGTTTGACATGCGCATCCCAAGACGAGCCATTACCAGACAGCCTTTTAAACTGAGCCACTATCACTCCCTTCTCCGTTAACAAAAAACTTTACATGAACAAACCCACCCTGCATTGATGAGATTGCAAAATCATGTGGGCAAGTCTTAAGCCACTCTAAAAGTATTTCAATATTTCTAACTTGAAACTGTATCATTAGTTTACCTCCCAATAGACAGCAAACCTTTTGCTATTTTCTGTAACCATAACTTTGTTAATAATCATACCGCTATCTTTAAGATCTTTAATACGTGCCGCTAATCTTAAACATCCAAACTCATTGAGAGCTTGCAATGCAGTGATAGGTTTCCCAGACTCAAGGTGAGCCTTGATCTGTTTGTTTTGTGATTCCATTTTGATTCTCCATTAATTGCTCAAATATTTCACCAGACATAATGACTAAAGTTTGCGGAGTTCCCCTCCGTCTTTTATAAAAGGCTATGTCTCGACCTTCTAATACTTTAAATGGGCTTGGGAAGTTTGATACATCCCGATACTTTACTTCTCCCACCAATTCTTTTCCTTTGAGTTCGAGCTTGATGTCCCCCGAATACTCTCCTCCCAAGCTGCCGCTGAGTGGTTGTCTTTTCGCTTTGATCCCGATTTCCGTGAGCCATTTGACGAACCACTTTTCATGGTAAGTTCCCTTAGTTTTGTTTCTATTAACCACGGCTCATCCTCATAACAGTGCAAGCAAATGAACCAATGCTTTACCATTGTCTGTTCGTGATTGCCTTTTAATATTGCGACATACCAATATGTTTTATCTCCACATAATTTGCACGTTGCAGGTTTACCTCTTAATTGCTTCGATGTCATATTCTAAAGCCTCTAGCCAACACATTAACATAAACCCAGAAGGCATGCGCTTGAACTGCTCCCACTTGTGAACCAAAGATTCAGTGCAACCAATCTTACGTGCCAAGCTTTCCTGACTTAAGCCCCTTTCGTGCCGAGCTTCTATTAATAGCTTGACCAGAATCTCGTAGTTGTTTGGCACGCTTGGCTGCTTCATCTCTTCTGTGCTGCTCATCTATCGCATCTAAAACAGAACATGCAGTTTCAAACCGCATCTCAGTTTTCCCATTGATTGTTCGGTAGTATGTAGAAGTCGGAAGTCCCGCGACCTTAAATGCAAGTAGTAAATCTACACGCTTAAGCTTTGCTTGATCTTTGACTGTATCTAAGTATGTTTGCATACTGCATATATGGAGCAAAAATAAGTAAGATGTCAAGGGCGGCATAAGAAGGAGACACACCGCCCATGATATTTTATTATACCTCCTCTGCTATTTGATTTAAGTTCTGCCCTGTTCCTACGCACTCAGGACAATCAATTTGATCTACGTCAATACAACCAACGTCACGATCAAAACCCATTGGTTTAAAAACTTCACGTTCAACGTAACCCCATCCTCCACAGTCGGGGCAAAAGTTTTGTTCTCTTTCTTTTTGTTCGAGAGGTTCCCAAAAAACTTTTTTGAATATCTCATTCAACATTTGATCCATTGCATCAATATGGGACTTCATCTTGTATCTCCTCTAAGCTTTCTTGATAGCGTTCCTCCCATGCAGCAATTGCACGTTCTTCAAATCTATCAGCATCAAATCTTGGGTTCATTTGCCTAAGTTTTTTTGATAGCTCTTTTATATTAGTAGGCCAGTGCATAAATGGTGCAATTTCATCTGCAACAAACTCAAAGTCTTGTTTAGTCCAACGTGCCATTTGCTTTCTCCTTTATTTTGAACACGGCTGTTTTTGGAATTTCCATTCCTCAAATATTAAATCGATTACAACTCTATATTCTTCTTGTTCTACGAATTGATCGATTGCTAAAGTCCCAATCACCTCCTTAAGATGATTGAGTTCTTCTTCTGAAAAAGAATAAATCATTAGTCCATTCTAGTTATAAAGTAATCGTTTTCTTCTGGCTTTGGCAGTGCAATGATAGCGTATGGGAAAAAGTAAACTGTTCCCACTGGCGTATCGTATGCAGCAAGATAATCCATATCATCATCTTCTTCGTATTCTGATACGAGTTTCTTGCCGACTAGCTTTGAACCAAACTTATACAGTTTGCCAAAGCCGTACTGCTCCGTCATGTATTCAACCAAATCACATTGCTTGTGTTCATCATCTGCTTGAGCGCAGAAGTCTCTCACCCAGTAGGGTAAGAAACCTAATGCTTGCACAATGCGATCCGCAGGTGCATCAACATCTGGATTAAGCATTAACATTTTCATTCTCCTTTTCCATTGCTACTAATTCAACAAGCTTTTCATTTGTTTTTATCATTTTCTCTATCACATCAATTGCAATTGATTTTGTGATCGGGAAGTAAGCCTCAGTAATTAACTTGAGTTCCCCTTTGTTTTCTAATTTTTCAACAAGCTCTGAGTATTCCCAAGCAAGTTGATTGATTTTCCATAGTTGTTTTGATGTAGCTGATTCCAATATAAACTTCTCCTTTATAAACATAAGAGGGTTTCTTCATCTAAATATGATTTTAAAATTTCTTCCGACTGTAAATATCGGGAATACTTTATAACTTGAACAAGCATTTCTTCGATTGCTGTAAGATCACCAATTTCTATATCTTTGATAATTTGATCTAAGACAGCATCAACCAATTTTTTGTCTTTTTTTGTCATCATAAATCCTCCCCGAAGTCATAGTATGCTAGCTGCTTAGTTGCAGCTAGTCATTAGTTACGTAACGTCACAAAGTGATGATGGCTTACGCCACCATCTTCTTTATGTTTGCGACCTTCTTTGCTAGATCCGCTGATACCTTGCGCTGTCTTTGGTGTGGTGTCCATTCCTCTCCATCGTGGATTATCATGTATACCGCCAAATCAGCTTCGTGTCTTTCGTCAAGATGCTCGAGTTCCTCTTGCATCCTTTCGATGCGAGCGCAGAGTGCCTCTGCTCGCATTGAGCGATCCTCACTGATCGCTGACTCAAAGTCGGCACAGCTATCTGCGATTTGTTTCTTTTTGTAGGCGACTGAGTTGTTACTTGTGTAACATGCGTCTCGCGCAATGTTCTTTTGTAAGTAATCTAAATTATCACCCGAATGGTATTGAATTGTCTTAAGCTTTAGTTCGATTAGTTGAGATGTATTCTCTGTCATGTCTAGTTCTCCTTGTTGTGGCGAGGATGATACCTCGCAATGATCGACCCGCAGCAATGAGACGAAACGCCAAGGGCGCTTGCAGTTCGCAAGGTCGAAGAACGAAGTGTGCCTTGCGAACTGTTGAGTCCAATGCAAGGAAGGAGTGAATGCGCGGTGTCACCACAGCTACATCAATGAGAACGTGGGCTAAGAGCATACTCCTCAACTATTCGAACTACAGCTGTTGGCTTGTAGTAGTGTCAATGGGTATTGTAGTATATTACGCTACGTCACATTGTTAGTGACGCTACGTCACGTATTGACAACGTATCATCAAAACAGGCATCAATGGGGGGAGAGAGGGAGAGGGGGGCTGGCAATGGTAGAAATGGATAGTTCACACTAAATGATCGTTTTGATGCTTGCCTCGAATAGATCGATGCAACGCTTGCTTGACTTTGGATCTAAGTGAAGCTTGCAGAACATAGAAAGGATGTTGAATGAGTCAAGTTACTGATAGGAAACTGACTGATAAACAGACTGCTTTGGTAGACACCATCGTAGCAAAAGGATGTAGCATCACAGAAGCAGCCACGCAAGCTGGATACGCAAAGGGCGAGAGCGGAAGAGTAACTGCTACCAAGGCGTTAAAGCTCCCACATGTGCAGCACTATATGATGCAAAGGATGGGAGAGGAATTTGGATTAAGTGCTACTGTAGCCGCAGGACAGTTACGGAGACTAGTAACAGGAGCTAAGAGTGAGTACGTTCAGCTTGAGGCTGCGAAAGATTTACTAGACCGTGCAGGATACAAACCGATAGATCGTTCTCAGGTACAAGTTGCAGGAGATATAAAAGTAAGCATTGACTTGTCATAGCAGGGGGGTGGGGTCAAAAACTGCTAAGTTATAGTGGCTAGTAGTCCCTCACTAGCATTTTTCTTCAAAAAGGTTTACAACAACTATGAAAAATATTTTTAGTTAGAAAGGTTCGATATGGTTGCCAAGAAATATCAGAATCCAAGTGGGGGTTTGAATGCGGCTGGAAGGGCTTTCTTTAAGAGAACTGAAGGTTCTAATTTAAAGAGTCCTCAGAAGTCTGGCACTGATGGGCGAAGGGTTTCTTTTGCTGCTCGTTTTGCGGGAATGAAGGGGCCATTAAAAGATAAGAAGGGCAGACCTACTAGATTAAAGTTAGCATTAAAGGCTTGGGGGTTTGGTTCTAAGGAAGCTGCTAGATCATTTGCTAGGAGACATAAGAAGTCATGAAGAAGAAAAACAAAAGTTTAATTAATCGTGGTGTACAGATTAAGTTGCGAGATAAGTACATTAATGAGATGCGTGAGATTGAAAAGAAGATTGACCCAGAAATAGAACCTGATAGTTTCTTTAAGAAGTTTTTTGACTTTGTCACTGGTAAAGCTGAGATAAGTGGGCGAAGTGATATGACTCCTGAGAAAGAAAAGCTCTTGAAGCGGTGGGGATTTTTGAATGACAGGGTCATGGATATGCCAGAAGGACCACGACCAGAAGGGAATAAATTCCCATGAATGAGTTTTAAATGAGTACAGTAAACAAAGCAGGTAATTATACCAAACCTAAGTTAAGAAAGAGTTTATTTAACTCTATCAAGGCGAGGGCTACTCATGGCACTGCGGCAGGGCAGTGGTCTGCTCGAAAGGCACAGTTGCTTGCAAAGACTTACAAAGCCAAAGGTGGAGGGTATAGATCATGAAAACTGTAGATGAAGCTCTTAGTAAAAGACAAAAGAAAGCATTAGAGAAGCATAGTAAGCATCATACGAAGAAGCATATGTCTCTAATGAAAAGGCTTATGAAAAGCGGCACTACTTTTTCTGCTGCTCATAAGAAAGCTCAACAACAGGTTGGCTCATAATGAAAGCACCACAACGTTCATTGCTTAATTGGGGTAAACAGAAATGGAGAACCAAATCTGGCAAGAAGTCTAGTGAAACTGGTGAACGTTACCTTCCTTCTAAAGCTATTTCTGCTCTTAGTGATGCTGAGTATAGCTCTACAACCAGAGCCAAACGAGAGGGTAAGGCAAAGGGTAAACAGTTTGTGGCTCAACCGAAGAAGATTGCTAACAAGGTAAGGAGATATAGAAATGCCTAACATTAATGGAAAGAAGTTCCCATATACAGCAAAGGGAATGAAAGCTGCTAAAATGGCTGCTGATAAAAAGAAAGAACAGAAGCCTAAGAAAAGAGCCAAGGGCAGAACGCTTATGAAGGATGTTTATAAGTAATGGCTTGGTATTTAACAAATGGTGAATTGTATACTGGCGAAACTCATGTTCTTGCAGGGACTACATATACTGGAAAAACAAAAACACCTGAGTCTCGTCGTCTCGTAGAAGGGTCAGAACCAGTAAGAGCCAGAAGCTCCAATGGCAGACTTAAAGGGGACGACCCTTCTACGCTTGATATAAATGAGGCGTATGAAAAACCCAAGAGGAAAAGGCTTTCTAAGAAAAAATAATGGTTAGGCCTACATATGAGACTGAAGCTGATTTAAGTAGAGAGGAAAACATCGCTAGATACGCTGCCCGTAAGTGGGGGTGTGCTATGAGAAAGCAAGACAAGTACAATCAGTTTGATTACCTAATTGTTAAAAACAGAGATGTAAAAGCTTTTGTAGAAATAAGAACCCGAACTCATATTAAGGGTACTTACCCTACTTGTTTTGTATCTGCTAATAAGGTTCAAGCTGCTTTTTCTATGCGTCTTGCTACTGGATTACCGTGTATATTTTTAGTTGGGTGGAAAGATTGTATAGGGTGGGCTTCATTGACCGAGGTTTACAAAATAACTTTAGGTGGCAGAACTGATAGGGGAGATCCCGCAGATATTGAAGCTGTTGCAGAAATACCAGTAGAAGATTTTAGAGTATTACAATGACTTTTTTGAGCAGTATATCCCAACAAGACCTTTCTTTGCTGAGAGGAATAGTTAGAAAAGTACATCTTTCTCATGTAGATGCTAAAGGTTTGGCGACCGATGAGCAGTGTGACAGGCTGATAGAAAGTATTGGACCAGAGGTTGTAGAGAAAATGATTAGGTTTGGTGTAGACAAGGGCTTGCGTTGATTAATTTTAAATACAAACCTGATGGTGAAGTCTTAAAGCATTTTATGAAAGACAACACTTTTTTTCGCGGCATAAGAGGCCCAGTTGGATCTGGCAAGTCTGTTGGGTGTTGTATTGAAGTATTTAGAAGATCTCTTTCTCAAGAAAAAAGTCCTGATGGTGTAAGGAAAAGTCGATGGGCAATTATAAGAAATACAAACCCACAGCTTAGAACGACCACTATAAAGACTTGGCTTGATTGGTTTCCTGAGAATGAATGGGGTAAGTTTACTTGGTCTGTGCCTTATACGCATCACATTAGAAAGGGAGACATAGACCTTGAGGTAATCTTCCTTGCTCTTGACCGTCCAGAAGATGTTAAAAAATTATTGTCCCTCGAGTTAACAGGCATCTGGATTAACGAGGCAAGGGAGATACCCAAAAGTATTATTGATGCTTGTACTATGAGGGTGGGTAGATTTCCTTCTATGCGTGATGGCGGACCTAGTTGGACAGGTGTTATTGCAGATACCAACGCACCAGAGGAAGATCATTGGTGGCCTATAATGTCAGGAGAGGTTCCTGTTCCAGATCACATTCCTAGAGAGCAAGCAAAAATGTTGGTCAAGCCTGATAACTGGCAATTTTTTACACAACCATCTGCAATGAAGGAGATCTATAATGAAGATGGTGAGGTAGAAAGCTACAAGTCAAATAGTGAAGCTGAAAACAAAAAGAATATGATGAGAAATTATTACACTAATCTTATTCAGGGTAAAACAAAATCTTGGATTGATGTGTATGTTATGAATAAGTTAGGTACAATACAAGATGGAAAGCCAGTATATCCAATGTTTGTAAGTGAAACGCATATTGCTAAAGAGGAAATACCTATAGCATCAGGCTTGCCTTTATACATTGGTATAGATTTTGGTCTTACACCTGCTGCTGTTATAGGTCAGAAGGTAAGAAATAGATGGTTAATCCAATCAGAGGTAGTAGCTTTTGATATGGGTATTGTTAGATTTGCAGAGGTATTACGAAATGAAATTGCTACTAGGTTTTCTGAGGCTTCCGATGTTTATATATATGGCGATCCTGCGGGTGATTTTAGGGCGCAAACGGACGAATCTACCCCTTTCCACATACTTAGAGGTGCAGGGTTACGTGCTTTTCCCGCCCCGAGTAATTCTGTGGATCTTCGCTTGGAATCAGTGGCGCAACAACTTAATAAAATGGTTGAAGGTAAACCTGCGTTTTTAGTTGACAGAAGATGTCAGCAATTGCTTAAGGGGTTTGAAGGTGGCTATGCTTACAAAAGAATGGAGGTAAGCGGTGAGAGGTATGCCGATAAACCTGATAAGAATATGTATTCACATATTCACGATGCACTTCAGTATTTAATGTTAGGCGCAGGAGAAGGTAGGGCTTTGATGTCAAACCAAAAATCTGCACAAGTTTTTAATGCAAGAAAAGACTTTGATGTATTTAACAGAAAACCTAAAAGTGTTGCAAAAAAGCCAAGTGTTTGGTCACTTGTGCGTTGAAATTTATTTTTTTCTGTGATTTACAAAAAAGAAATTAAGAGGAATTTGAAAGATGGGTATATTTAGCAAAAAACCATTTGACATGAAGCTTAAAAATATTCTTTCGGCTGGTGCTGAAGATCTTTTAAAATATCAATCAGCGGGTGTAAAATTGCAAAATGCAGGAGCAGGACTATTTAAGCACTCTGGCGCACAAGCTATTCTTCCAGATGGTACTCTAAGTCCTATATTTAGAGATGATAGTAATGATGTAGAAAAGCGACAGTTATTAGCTTGGCTTAATTCAAATGCAAAAGACCTGATAATCACTGAGAACAAAGACGAAGAAACAGGGGTAAAAGATCTTACTCAAGAATTAAAAGATTTAGAATCTGGTGATGTTACTTCGAGTAAATCTGAGGATAAAGACATATCTTTGAAAACTGTTGATCCTAGCAAACCAATAGGTACTACTAGTGTTACACCACAAACTATTATAATAGAGCCATCTGAAGCGGTAAGAAAACAGGAAGAGGTTGCTTCTGAGCAATTAAGATTATCTAGGCTGGAGAAAGCCAGACAGAAAAGATCTTTATTAAAAAGAAGATTAGAGGGGATGGCTGAGTTTGGGTCTGGAAAAAAAGTTTTAACAGGTAGGGAAAGAGGGTTGAGTATTACTAAGGGCGATGTCGCTGTGTCAGAAGCAACTGGTAAAAGAGGCGGCAGAAGTAGAGGTTCATTAATGACAGGATCTCGCGGTGGAATTGGTTTTTATAGTAGGTATTAATAATGCATGACTCAAAAAAATACTTGGAACGTTATGAAAAAGCTAAAGCACATAGGCAAAACTTTGTTGATCTTTTTGAAGAGTGTTATGAATATGCTCTTCCACAGCGCGAATCTTTTTATTACGAAACTGCTGGACAGCGTAGAGATGATAAGATTTTTGATGAAACGGCAGTGGTTGGTGTTCAAGAATTTGCTTCGAGGCTTCAATCGGGATTAGTTCCCAATTTTGCAAGATGGGCAGACTTAACTTCTGGTTCTGAAATACCAGATCAAGATAAAGATTTAATTGATAATGATTTAGATGAGGTTACTGAGTATGTCTTTGAGATACTACAGAACTCTAATTTTTCTCAGGAAGTCCATGAATCCTTTATGGATTTAGCTGTTGGAACTGGTGTTCTTTGCATTGAAGAGGGCGATGCAATTAATCCTATAGTTTTCTCTGCTGTTCCTTTGCCTCATGTTGTTCTTGATACTGGTGCTGATGATAAGATCGATCATGTATTTAGAGAGCGAAAAGGCATTAGAAATTCTGATCTAAAAAATATATACAATGAGAAAGATTTTGATGACAAAGTATTGCATAGAATACAAAGAGATCCTGAGGGTAAATGCAAAGTATTAGAGGTAATTTGTAAAGATTATTCTAAGAAGAATGAGGAGGGATACCTTCATTATGTTGTGGATACTTCTACAGAAACCTATCTCTTGCAGAAAGAGTTTAAAGGTGTTGGTGCAAATCCATATGTTTGTTTTAGATGGTCTAAATGCGCAGGGGAAGTATACGGTCGAGGCCCATTAATAAATGCTTTATCTGCAATAAAAACTACAAATCTAACTATTCAATTAATATTAGAAAATGCGCAGATGGCTATATCTGGCATATACCAGATGGATGATGATGGAATAGTAAATCCAGATACCATCAATTTAGTCCCTGGCACAATAATACCCAAGTCTCCTCAATCTGGTGGATTGCAGCCAATACAAGCAGCAGGTCGTTTTGATGTAGCTGATTTGGTGTTGAGCGATATGCGTAATAATATTAAGAGGGCACTTTATAGCGAGATGCTAGGAAATCCTGACAGAACTCCTGCATCTGCTACTGAGGTTGCCGAGCGCATGGCAGACCTGTCTAGAAGAATAGGGTCTGCTTTTGGAAGATTGCAAGCAGAGTTAGTTCAGCCAGTATTGCAAAGGGTTATTTATATATTAAAGAAACAGGGAAGAATTGATTTGCCAACAGTGAATGGTCGGGAGGTTAAGATCAGGTCTGTTTCTCCTCTTGCTCAAGCTCAATCAAACCAAGACATTAGTGCTGTTTCTAGATTCTTAGAACTTGTAAGTGCGTATTTTGGTCCTGATATGACAAACATGTTAATTAACTCTGAAGAAACTGCAATTCATTTAGCCAAAAAGTTTGGTGTGCCTGATGGGTTGATTCGTGACGCAGAAGAGCGTAGACAGATAGTTGCAATGATGCAGCAAATGCAACAACAGCAACAACCGCAACAAGTTACAGGACAACAGATTGCCGCAGAATAGTCACATTGGTTTAGATGGAATTGCAAGAAAGAAAACAGAAGAAAATAAAATAAGCTTAAACATAGCTTCTGTTTTTTCCGAACCTACTGGAAAAGAAATCCTAAAATATCTAAGGAGTATTACTATTGAGTTAGTAAGTGGTCCTAATATATCCACCGATGAACTAAGGCATCTTGAGGGTCAGCGTTATCTTGTTGGTTTAATAGAACGTCACATGCAAAGAGGACATAGAGTAAAATCAAATGAGTGAAGAACAGCAAACAGAAGTAGCAGAAGAAACACAAACAGAATTGCCAGCAGCTGAAGATAGGGACTTTGTGGTAGCTGAAGATCTTGAGGCTAAGCCAGATAGACCTGAGTGGCTTCCTGAAAAATACAATAGTGGTGAAGATTTAGCAAAAGCATATAAAGAGCTTGAGTCAAAGCTTGGAACTAAAGAAGAGGATCTTAGAGAAAAGTTTTTAAATGAGGTTCAAACAGAAGCTTATAAAGACAGGCCTAAGACTTCTGGGGATTATGCTTTACCAGATGATGTTATTGAAGAAGCTGTTATAGATACAGATTTTTTAAAGTGGTGGGCAGATCATTCTTTTGAAAACGGTTTTAGTCAGGAAGAGTTTTCTAATGGTTTAAACAAAGTTATTAATGCAATTGAGTCTACAGTTCCTAATGCTACAGAAGAATTAGAGAAGCTAGGTGATAATGCAAACTCTAGAATAGAGGCTGCTGCACTTTTTGCTAATCAATTTTTCCCAGAAGATCATATGCCATCTATAGAAAGATTGACAGAAACTGCTGATGGTGTTGTTGTTTTGGAATTTATTATGGAGAAGATGAAAGACCCTAGCATTTCTTCTCAAGCAGATTCTCCTAGTAAAATTACTGAACAGGGGCTTAGAGAAATGATGCAGGATGAGAAATATTGGCATCCTGCAAAACGTAATAATGATTTCATCAATCAAGTTAATGAGGGTTTTCAAAAACTTTATAACACATAATTAAATTTGTGCGTTGCATTTTTGCAAAAATTGTTGTTTAGAATAATTTATTACGACCCATATCGCATTGATCGGCCCTTATGGATACCCGAATTGATATGTAAGAATGGATACTCGTAGCAATCAGAAACTCAATTA
>TARA_R100001460_G_scaffold56525_1_pt1 | contig 12113 bp, 18 predicted proteins | sample TARA_R100001460 | Tara Oceans TARA_R100001460 (sample SAMEA2622190) | marine metagenome | biome: marine biome (ENVO:00000447); feature: surface water layer (ENVO:00002042); material: "saline water (ENVO:00002010), including plankton (ENVO:xxxxxxxx)" | depth 5 m | reverse complement strand
AAAAACTGATTTTTTAGTTCCTTATTTAGTTAAAGCAATACAGGAAGTAAAAGCAGAAGTCGATTTATTAAAGCAACAATGTGAATGTAAATAAGTATATTTGTATAGAATTATAAATTTAAAAAAATGAGCAAACTAGAGGAAAAAGAATTAAAAGAATTAAGGGAATCACAAGGAAAAATCAACGTAATCAAAATGGATATTGGAACTTTAATGGGTCAAATACATTCATTAAATCATATGCAAATTGATGAAATAAACAAACAAAGTGAATTAAAAAAGTCATTAGAGGAAAAATATGGAAAAATAACAGTCGATTTAGAATCTGGAGAATTTACTAAAATCGATGATGATTCAAAACTAAAAGAATAAATAATGGCTTTAATAAATGGATCAAGTTTTTTAATATATAAAGGTGATGATCCTATTGGTCATAGTAATAATGCTGTAATAAATTTAGAATGTGATTTACCAGAAAGTACAACAAAAAATTCTGGTGGTTGGAAAGAGGTTTTAGCTGGTGTTAGAAGTGGAACTGTTGAGGTTGAGGGGTTGATTGATTATAGTGATTCAGTAAACTTTGAACAACTTGCCGAAATGGTTTTGCTTAGGACCACAACAAAATTTTATTTTAGTCAGGATATAGAAGGTTTTGGGGATGGTTTAGTGTTATTAGGCGATGGATATATTTCTAATGTTGAGGAGGAGGGAAGTCATGAAGCCCCAACGAGTTTTAACCTTTCAATAACTTTAACAAGTGTAATATTAATAGATGAAAGGACTGGTGAGGTTTGGGATACCAACTTTGATGAGTGGGAAAATTCCGACTATAATTGGGAAGCGGCATAAAAATATTATTTTGTATATTTGAATAAAATTATTAACTAATAAAAATTAAATAAATGGCAACAGTCGGAGTGTTCAATGGAACAAATTTATTATTAAAAGTCATAACGGATGGTGGTACATTAGCAACAATAGGACACACAACATCGTGTTCACTATCTTTGTCTAATGATTTGCCAGAGGCAACAACCAAATCAAGTGGTGGGTTTCAAGAGGTTATCGCTGGAGTTAGATCTGGAGAAATTAGTTTTGATGGTTTAGTCGCTTACGATGATGCGGCAAATGCTATTGAAATGGCTGATTATCTTTTAGCTAGACAAAAAGTTGATTTTAGTTTTGGAACAGCTGAAACAGGGGATGCGGTTTATAGTGGTGAGGGATTCTTTTCTAGTGTTGAAATGAGTGCTGAAATGGAATCACCAGTAACTTTCTCAGGTTCAATCACTGTTACTGGCGCAATCACTAAATCTACAAATTAAGATTTAAACTTTTAATAATCGACAACTAGATTAAGGAACTAGGTGTCTTAAATATATATATATATGGCAAACAGGAAACGAGGATATTATTCTCTTAGTATAGGTGGTAAAAACCGCACCATGCATTTTTCAATGAATTTCTGGGCAAACTTTACTGATAATTTAGGTGTATCAATAGAAAAAATTGGTAATGTTTTTCAAGATGGGATTTCACTATCTGGAATTAGAGCTTTGGTTTATTCTGGTTTATTAGCTAATGATCAAGAGCAAGGCAATGAAATTGATTACAATGAATTTAAAGTTGGAATGTGGCTTGAGGATTTAACATCTGATGAGCTTACTAAAATAATTGAATCCATGATGGAATCTAGGATACTTGGAAATGATCTAAACATGGGCATTAATAGAAACGTAAAAAAAACCACTAAGGTGGGAAAGCGCCCAGCCAACTAACCTGGGATAATATACTAGATTATTACATTGGTCAGGTTGGCATAAATCCTAGTAATTTCTGGTCAAATACTTGGACTGAGAATCAATTATTAGGTGAATCACACAATATAAAATTGAATTTAGATTGGGAACGAACTAGGTATCTGGCATCAATGATTTTTAATGTTAATTGTGAAAAGAGGGCGCAAATGATTACACCAGATAAATTATTCCCATTACCACAAGATGTATATTTGGAGCGTGGCAAACCTAAATCAACTAGGGAACAATATGAATCATTTTTGAAAAAAGTTAACAGTATGAAGTCATCAAAATGATGGCTTTTTTTTTTCGTATTTTTGAATAAAATTACATTATGTCAAATGAACTAAAAGTTAAGATTATTGGCGATGCATCAAAATTAACCGCATCATTAAATAAGGCAAGTTCTAAATTATCAGCATTTGGTAAATCGGCAAGGAAAGTTGGAAAAGATTTATCATTAAAATTAACATTACCAATTGCATTGGCTGGTGGGGCCGCAATTAAATTAGCTAGTGATTTTGAGGAATCTTTAAACAAGGTTGATGTCGCATTTGGTAAATCATCGGCAGAAGTCAAAAGTTTTGCAAAAACTACATTAACACAGTTTGGGATTGCTGAAGGATCAGCACTAGATATGGCCGCTCTTTTTGGCGATATGGCCACTTCAATGGGTATTACTAGAAATGAAGCATCTTTAATGAGTACATCAATGGTTGGATTAGCTGGTGATTTAGCATCATTTAAAAATATTGGTATCGAACAAGCAACCACCGCATTAGCTGGTGTTTTTACTGGTGAAACCGAATCATTAAAAAGATTAGGTATTGTAATGACTGAGATAAATTTAAAACAATTTGCAATGTCTCAGGGTATTCAAAAGAATATCAAAGACATGACACAAGCGGAAAAAGTAAGTTTAAGGTATCAATTTATTTTATCTAAAACTGGCAACGCTCAAGGTGATTTCGCTAAAACCCAAGGGGGTGCGGCAAATCAAATGAGAATATTTACCGAGGGTTTAAAGCAATTAGGTCAATCAATTGGTTCAATTATGTTACCAGCATTTACAAAGATTGTAGCTTTTACAAATAAAATTATTGAAAAATTTATTGCATTAGATGATACAACCAAAAAAATAATTATTGTTGTTGGTTTAGTTGTTTCAGCAATAGGTCCATTTATTTTTATACTAGGATCAGTTTCAACAATTTTAAGCATCGTTACTACTAAGTTTACAATTTTAAACACAGCAATGAATGCAAATCCTTTTATATTAGTTGGAACTGCTGTTGTTGGACTTGTGGCTATATTTGTTACGTTTGTACAAAAATTAGAACCAGCAGTTAGTAAATGGCAAACTTTTGTTAATATAATTAAGTCATTTGGTAGTCCTGGTAAATTTGCGGCATTACAATTGAAAACAAAAGCTGAAAATGCAAAAGAAGCCGCCGCACAAGCTGAGAAAGACAAAAAAGCAACGGATAAATTAACAAAAGCAAATAATGAATTATTAAAATCTTTACAAAATATTAATAGTCAATCTGGAACTAAAGGGAATGTACAAAGACAAACAGTTGGCCAAGTAAATCAAATTGCACCTGGGGCTGCTGGATTATCAGAAACAGCAATGGATCCAATAACCCAAATGGCAATGGGCGCGAAAAATGGAAACGCTATAATGGCTGAGGAATTGGCAAAGTCAAACGAAATGTTACAATCAAACATTGAACAAAGAAAATCAAAAATAGAACAATTTAAACAAATAGGTCTCGCAATGGGTGAATCTATGCAAAATACCTTTGCAACAATGGGGAATTCAATTGCACAATCTTTGGGAATGGGTGAAAGTGCATTGGGTACTTTTGCCGGTACATTAGTGCAAACAGCGATGACATCAATCGGATCATCATTGGCAACCACAATGGGTTTTGGTGCTGAGGCCGCGGCTGGTACTGCTAAATCATTGGGACCTATTGGAGCTTTTGTTTTACCTGCATTATTAGCTGGTGCAGCTGTTGCAGTTAAAGGCGCTTTTTCAAAAGTTCAAGCACCACAAAAATTTGCTAATGGTGGTATTGTATCAGCACCAACAATGGGGCTAGTTGGTGAATATGCTGGTGCTAAATCCAACCCTGAGGTTATTGCACCACTAGATAAATTAAAAGGAATGATTGGTGAAAAAGGTCAACAAAAAGTTGATGTGGGTGGTTCATTTACTTTAAAAGGTCAGGATTTAGTTGTTGCATTACAAAGGGCAAACACAAACAGAAACAGAGTATTATAATGGCTTACGCGGTAAAATATAGATTGGAATTTTCAGATAACAATGAAAAAGACAAAAAAATTGAAATTTTAAAAAAAAATTATACAGGATCAGTATTACCAATAATTGGAACAGATAATCCATGTGAAATTACATGGGAAGGCGATGATGATTTTTATTCGCCAATTAAAGGATCTAAATGTAAACTTAATTTATTTGTTACTGACACTGTTTCGTATGATAATTTTTATGAATTTGATGAAAGGGAATATCAAGTTAAAATATCTTATAAAGATTCATCTAATAATTATCAAATTTATTGGATTGGATGGCTCGTGGTTGATTCATTTAGTGAGGCGATAACATCAAAACCATTTACCATTTCTTTGACCGCACTTGATGGATTGGGTACATTAGATTCCTATTCAATGCCCATGGACACCACGACAACTGATTTTCAAAATGCTAGATTTTTTATTACAAATTGTTTAAATAATTTAGATTTAGAGCTTGATATTTATGTTAGTCAGGATATATTTATTTTAAATCCAGGCGCAACAGTTTTTTCAATTTATGATGTAATGAATATAAAACCATATACATTACAAAAAGATAAATTCGCTCTAAATGATGCAAAGAAAATTTTAGAACAAATATTGAAATTTACAAACGCTAGGATTTTTCAAAGTTTTGGTAGGTGGTATATAATTAATAATTCTAGTTATTCAGCACAAAGTATTAAAAATTCTAGTGCATCAACAGCTCAAGGTGGTACAATACCAACTGGTATTAGAGCCGCTGAATCGGCTTCGTTAGTTGCTAATAATACCGAATCAATCCAGTATGTTATTTATAATTATTTAGGTTCATATCAATCAACCACCACAATTGATGTTTTAAAACAAGTTCCAAGTCAATTATTACCTATTGATAATAGTTTGACTAAAGAATATTTAAGGCCATTAAACGAGTTTAACATTACCCATGAAACATCACAATTTTTAGATGTTAATACTATAAAAAATAGTGGTTTAGAAAATGGTTTAGCTGATTGGACAACCTATACATCAACTGGCACGACATCGCCTGGTGAATTATCAACAGATTTTACAAAACAAGGAAATAACAGTTATAAAAACACACAAGCGCAAACCAATGAAACTGGAACTAGAAAAACACTAACAACATCAGTGGATGTTTTATCACAACCTTTTTTATCAAATACATTAAAAATCAACACTTATTTTGACACCAATAGTGGTTTTGGCTCTATTAGTTTTAGATTTAGAGTTAAAATTGAAGACACATCAAGTGGTCAAGTTAGATATTGGAACAGCACGACAGGTAGTGGGTGGGGTGGTAGCGACCATATAAACATACAATCAGTAAAAACAGGCAATGTATGGAAAGAGTTTTCATATAATTTAGAAAACTATCCAATATCTGGTACATTAACAGTTGATTTATTTGAACCCTTTGTGCAAAATAGTGGTGGTTTAAATGCAATTTATTATGATAATATAACACTAGAATTTAAAAGATTGGAAAATAACAGGGAAACAAATTTTTTCTCTAGCATTGATGGTTTTGCATATCAAAGAATTAGAACGACTGGTAGCAATTTAACTGGTGTTTTAGAATTTAGCGATTTACAGTTATCTAATAATAATTACAACAACATCACAACAACTGATTTTATACGACCTAGAGATGACAACGCGAGTTTTATAAAGTCAGTTGAACAAATTGTTACTCAACAAGTAATAAATGATTATAGAACTAATCTTGTTAGATATGAGGGCAAACTATATAATCTTATTAATGATCCAATAAGTTTAAATAATAAAGTTTGGATTAATTTTGGCTCTAGTGTTTTAAGGGAACCTGTTAGTTGTTATATTGATGGAATGACTTACAATGTGATTAAAAATTCTTTTGATGTTATAATGCACATACCAAATCAAGATGATGACCAAACAAGCACATTTAAGACAACTTTTTAACTTTTTTCTTTTCCTTGTTTGCTTGGGAAACCCTCTAATTTTTTATAGTTAGGGGGTTTTCTTTTTGCAAAATAAATTAAAATAATTCTTTTATTTAAAAATATTTTTTTATTTTTACAAGCTAAATATATTAATATGGAATTTGAACTACATTTTAGAAATGAGTTAAAAAGATTAAAATTCAAACGATACCATGTTTGTGAAATCTTAGCTTGTACCATGCCAACACTAAAAACGAAAATTGAGAACCCAGGTCGTTTCACTGTTGATGATATTACCAAATTAAACAACTCTGGGTTTGAATTAAACAGAATTATTTATGAACTAAAAAATTAATAAACATTATGAAATCAGTAAATATTAAAGGCAAGGAATATATTACAGTCAATGAACGACTAATATATTTTAGATCACAACAAAATTTTAAAAATTGGCGAATTTCTGAGGATCTTGTATCCTTAGATGAAAAAGAGGGTTTATTCAAAGTAACTATAATAAATAGCGATGGAAATGAAATGGCTGTTGCTCATGCTCAAGAGTATAGAGATTCAAGCTACATTAATAAAACATCATTTGTTGAGAATGGTTTTACTAGTGCATTAGGTAGGGCATTAGGTTATTTGGGAATTGGTATTGATACATCAATTGCATCAGCTGATGAGGTCCAAACAGCTGTTAACAATCAACCAAAAGATAATAAATCTTGGTTAAAAGAAGGCCAACTAACTGCAACCCTTAAAGGTAATAAAGAACAAGCCGAAAAAGTAATCGCAAATTTTAATATGAAAAAAGAATATAGAGAAAAAATCAATAAACAATTTAATTTAAAATAATAGATATGAATCAAAAAGAGAAAATTTTTACAGAGGGAATGATTGTCAAAAGAAATGACAATGCACCAGATTTCGTAATTGGAAATCTAAGCGTTAAGGTTGATGACTTTAAAAAGTTTTTAGATAAACACGCAAAAAACGGATGGGTTAATATTGACCTTAAAAAATCACAAGGTGGTAAATACTATGGCGAAATAAATAGTTGGGAACCCAAAAGCAATGATGTGGTTTCAAATGTTAATTCAATATCATCTGTCAATGATAATGATTTACCTTTTTAAATATATATTATGAGTTTAGAAAGGGAAATAAAATCCATTGAAGGTGAAACATTTGACCATTATAGGAAACAAGCCAGAAAAATTAATGATGCAATACGCCTTTTGGTCCAATTTAATTATCAAATAATTGATATGGAAAATAAATTTATTAATAAAGATAATATTAACAAGCACACAAACCCTAATTAAAATTAAAGCAAACTAGGGAAATTAAAGGGCGTGATTTATATCATGCCTTTTTTTTATAATTAATTTGATTTATTAAAAATATTTTTTTAAATTTAAAATCAATTTTAATATTTATAATATGAAGGTAAATAAAGTAAACAAAATTTATCGACCAATGCGAGTATGGTTTAGAAATATAAAAACATTATTTTATGATATTTTTTATCCTGGTGAATCCACACATGGTTGGATTCGATACCCATTGAATGTTAAAAATAAATACCAACAAACAAAAGTTTTAAAAGTGATAAAAAAATCAATAATAAAAAAACAAACAATTACAAATGATAGTAGTAAAAGACAGCAATGATCAGTACCATTCACATAAATCAATAAGTGCAAGTGGTTTAAAAGAAATACATAAAAAATCTGTTTATCATTTTATAAATAGAAAATTTAAAGAATCACCAGCCATGAAATTAGGCACCGCAGTTCACCAGGCAATATTAGAACCATGGGATTTCCACGATATTTACCATGTAATTGATAAAATTGATAAAAGAACAAAAGCTGGAAAAGAAGCATATAAAAAAGAATTGGATATTGCCGATAATAAAATTATTTTAGAATCGGATCAAAATCATATTATTAATGAGATAATTAAAAAATTTAAAGATCATAAATTGGCCCAGAAATATTGTAAAGGCGAAATGGAATTATCGCATTATACTAAATATGAGGGGATTGATGTAAGGGTACGCCCAGATTGCATAAATAGAATTTGCAATTTTATTAGTGATATTAAAACTTGCCAAGATAATTCACCAGAAGCATTTAAAAGGGATGTTTACAAATGGGGTTACCATTTACAAGCGGCATTTTATATGGATGTTTGTGGTATTGATAATTTTAAATTTATTGCTGTAACAACAACCTATCCTTATACAGTTGAGGTACACACTTTAGATGATGACACATTGGAATTTGGAAGAAGTGCCTACAAACAAGCTATTGAAAAATGGAAAATTTATTTAAATACAAATGTTGCACCGAGTTATCATTGGTATAAATATGCCGATGATGGCTCTTATTTACTATAATTATGAAATTAAAATATTTTAAAGAGATTGTACAAAGACATTTAAACATTGATATAAAAAATCCTAGTCGCAAATTTGAATATATTTTTGCTAGATCTTGTTATTATTATTTATGTAGAAAATTTGCAAAATCTAGTTATGCCAAAATTAGTGGTTCTTTAAATAAAAACCATGCAACTGTAATGCATGGATTAAAAGAATTACCATATATTCTAAAACAAAGAAAAGATTTAAATGAAACTTTTAATTTGATTTTAGCTGAAGCAGACAGAAATTATATTTATAAAAATACTAAAATGACTATTGATGAGTTAGTTATGGAATATAATTTTTTATTGTTAAAAAATAGTGAACATGAAATTAAAATAAAAAAACAAGATAAAAAGTTAAAAATGTTAAAATCAGAAAATAAAGAAATGAAAAGAGTTATTTACATGATGGCTGACACTGACTAAATATTTTTTAATTTTGTAAATAAATTTTATGAAAAGAAACCCTTATGCTAAATATTTGGGAAAAGAGGATGTATTGCAAAATCAAGTAATAAAATACTTGAGTTTAAAATATCCAAAAGCGTTATTTACTCATGTAGCTAATGAGGGTAAACGAACACCTTTTGAACAATACAAAATGAAATATTTAGGCACTAAGCCAGGTATTCCAGATTTAATGATATTTACACCAAACTTAAATAAAAGTGGTTTAGCGATCGAATTAAAAGCTGGGTACAATAAACCCACCGAAAACCAAAAAAAGTGGTTAAAATGGCTTAAAAACGCTAATTGGGTGGCTGTTTGGCATAATAATTTAGATCAATGTATTGAAACAATAGATAAATATTTTAACAATGACATTTAATAGGACAAAAAAAATATACTTTCATGAAAGCACACAAAAGGTGAGATGGACACAAACTAGTTCTGATAATTTTAAATACGATTATAAATATATCGGCAATGCAAACGAGCCAGAATTTGATTTACTAATGGATTTTTTATGGTTTTTGTATGAGGATAAAGAAATAACATTTGATCAATTTTTTGATACTTTTAAAGAGCTTAGAACTTTTTGTGATCAAGTAAAAGGATTAGTTGACAAAGATTAAATATGATATATAATAAAATTTTAAAACCTAAAAAGTTTGATAATTTTACCATAATACCTAGTTATATATTTAGAGACAAGGGCATATCAGTTGGCGCAACTGGTTTATACTGCTATTTATTTTCACATACATCCGATCAATATATTACCATTGAGTTTATATGTGGCCATTTTAAAGAGGGCAAAGATGCCATTAGAGCAAAGATTAATGAGCTTATAGATAATAAATATCTGGAACGAAAAAAGGTTTTAGACAAAGGAAAATTCAAAGGTTACAACTATATTTTAAAAGCTAACCGAAAGCGGAAAAACCGATGTCGGAAAAAACCGATGTCGGAAAATCCGCCACAAAGTAATATTAATATATATAATAATAACAATATAAGTAATATTACACAAACTGAGAAAATACAAAAATCATTTCCTCACTTTGTTGAATTATTTGATTTAAGGTATCGCCCAAAAAATGATAATCAAAAACTAAAATGGTTTGAATGCATTGAACGATGTGTGAGAATCGATAATTATAATTTAGATGATATTTATTTAGCAGTACAATATCATCGTAATGATAATTTTTGGCGTGATAATTTTTTAACGCTTTTAAAATTAAGGAATCATGATAAAAATGGAATTATGTTTATTCATCGATTTATGGAAAATTATAAAAATCAAAATAAACCAAAATGTTTTTATAAAATAAAAGGCATACAAGAATATAAAATATATAATGATCCAGATGGTTCACAAAGATTAGGTGCTATTACTAAGTATAATAAACTCAATGAATTTAATTTATCACAAATTTTAAATAGAGATGAAATTGAGGAACTTAAAAACTTTATAAAATGAATATTAAAACAATAAAATTATTTCAAAGTAAAAAAAGTGATCATTGGCAAACACCACCTGATTTTTATAATAAACTAGATCAAGAGTTTAATTTTGATTTTGATCCATGTCCTTTTAAACATGATATAACTAAATGGGATGGACTAGAAATTGACTGGAAAAAAAGAAACTTTATAAATCCACCCTATTCAAATGTGAAAGTATGGATTGAAAAAGCATTAAAAGAAATTGAAAAAAACAATGCAGAGGTTTGTGTTTTTTTAGTAAACGCTAACACAGATACTAAATGGTTTCATGATTATATTTATAATAAACATGAAATTAGATTTATAAAAGGAAGATTAAAATTTATAAATTCTTCTGTTAAAAAAAATTCACCTAATATGCGACCAAGTATGTTGGTAATATTAAAAAAATGATAATAGGCAAAGTATATAAATTAGATAAATGGGAACAACAAATCGTTCAGCTTTCAGCTGAGCAAAGGCATAACAATAAAATTAAAACTGGTTGGGATGGTTTTAAAACAGTTAATGAAAAATCTGATTTAAAATTAAATATTATTGGATTTGGTGGTGAATTTATATTTTGTAGAGAGAATAATTTATATCCAGATTTTAAAATACATAATACTAGCAAAGTATTAAAAACAGATGATTATGATGCTACCTGGCTGGGCCATAGTGTTGATATAAAAGTAAATCGCAAAGATCATCCATTAATGATACCAGAATATGCCAAAACTAATTGTAAAATATTTGCCTTGTTTACTTGTAACTATCCAGATTATATCTTTGAAGGATTTACCCTAAATAGTTTAATATTCCAAAAAAATAATATTAGAATGACTAGAGTAAATGCCTATGTAATGGAAAAAAATAATCTTTTATCGTTAGATGAAATGCTTTTTTTATTAAAATATTAAAAATAAATTTATATATTTAAAAAATATTTTTATTTATGAATCACTACAATGACTTGTTGGCTCTAGGTATCATCTTAAAAAGATCACATGGATCAGTAAAAACAAAATGCCCTAAATGTTCACATACTAGAAAAAATAAAAGAGATGAATGTTTATCGGTTAACATTGATGAGGGTTTATATAATTGTCATAATTGTGGTTGGGGTGGTAATGTAAAGTTTAAACAAAAAGTAGAATATATTTTACCACCAAAAGTTAATTCTAATTTAAATAACAAAGTTATAAACTGGTTTTCTTTACGAGGTATAACAGAGCCAACATTAATTCATTGGAAAATTGGTGAATCACTAGAATATATGCCCCAGGTTAAAGCCAAAAGGCGTTGTATAAATTTTAATTATTATAGAAATAATGAAATTGTAAATGTAAAATATAGAGATGGGCAAAAACATTTCAAATTAGTTTCTGGTGCTGAATTAATATTTTATGGTATTGATAATATAAAAGATTCTGATAAATGTTATATAGTTGAGGGCGAAATGGATGCACTTAGTTTACATGAAGCTGGTTTGTATTCTGTTTGTTCAGTTCCAAATGGTGCTAGTAAAGGTTCACAGAAATTAGAATACCTAGATAATTGTTTTGAGTATTTTGAAGATAAAAAAGAAATAATACTTTGCACCGATAATGATGATGCTGGATTGCAGTTAAGAAATGAACTAGCTAGAAGGTTTGGAAACTATCGTTGTAAATACGTTGAATTTGGTGATTTTAAGGATGCT
>TARA_R100001460_G_scaffold74372_3_pt1 | contig 12125 bp, 15 predicted proteins | sample TARA_R100001460 | Tara Oceans TARA_R100001460 (sample SAMEA2622190) | marine metagenome | biome: marine biome (ENVO:00000447); feature: surface water layer (ENVO:00002042); material: "saline water (ENVO:00002010), including plankton (ENVO:xxxxxxxx)" | depth 5 m | reverse complement strand
TGGGGTTGGCGGTATTGGTGGTGGCCAAGCCATAGAGATTGACGCTATCACGAAGTATGAAACTGAAAACAGACAATCAGTCAGATGGTACATTGAAATTCAAGGTGAGCGGATAGAAGTAACTACACAACAGCTTCTCGATCAACGTCAGCTCCAAAGGCTTTGTGTTGAGAAGCTGAACAAGTGCCCAAGCACAATGCCTGCTCAAAGATGGGAGCAACGTATCAATGAACTGTTGGGGTCTGTTGAGGTTGTCATTGACCCAGACGACGCCAGCCCACAAGGTCAGTTTGAAAAGATGCTTGACTCATTCCTGACTGGCAAAGTCCAAGCTCGTCATCGTGATGAGATCATGAATGCTAAGCCTTGGCACGACTCTGATGAGGGCAAAGTTTATTTCCGCTCTGAAGACCTTTTTATATATCTTGATGCACGCAGATTCAGATATCCCTCCCAACACCAAGTTTGGTCATGGCTCAGAAGCTTGGGTGGTGACAGAAAAACATTTCGCATCAAGTCAAAACCAGTTAAGGTATGGTCAGTGCCTGCGCCTGATTTTTATGACGAGGAAGATCAACTTGACATACCGACAACAGTGGAGGAAAATTTTTGAGCGATGAGTATGAAAGATATTACAGCTCATTCATAAGCTGCGACTTCTGCGGTGCAATGACTCGTGGAAGGATCTGGAAAAAAGAGCCGACCAAAATAAAATGTGGCGCATGTCACCATGTGCTTTCTGAGAAAGGAAACGAAAGTGAGAAGAGTACAAATAATTCTTGGACCTCCAGGAACAGGCAAAACCACAACTCTGCTTCGCATAGTCGAAGACGCACTAGCTCGTGGGATTCCTCCTGAGAGAATAGCGTATCTGGCTTTCACCCGCAAAGCTGCATACGAAGCCCAAGAAAGGGCGATGGCTCAGTTTGGTTTTGATGAGGGAAGGTTTCCTTACTTCAGAACACTACACTCTTTAGCATTCAGAGAGCTGGGCATGCAAAGAGACGAGGTTATGACCAATGCACACTATCGCAAGTTAGGCAGAGCTTTGGGTGTTGAGTTCAAAGGCATCTACGATGAGGACTTAGGAATTCACACTGGCGATGGGCTTGGTGACAAATGTTCAAGGATTGAATCTTTGGCGAGGGTTGGGCTGAGAGATCTTGAAACACAACACAACCTAACAAACATTAATGACCTGACCTTGCATGCAGTGAAACAGTACGACACTGCCCTCAGAACTTACAAGCGTGAAAATGGGCTGTTGGACTTCACTGACATGTTGGAAAAGTACGCATCACCTTTACCTGTTGACATTTGCATTTTTGACGAGGCTCAAGACTTGAGCTCTCTTCAATACAAAATGGCTATTATTGCAGCTGAGGGTGCTGAGGAAGTTTATATTGCTGGCGATGACGACCAAGCCATCTTTGGCTGGGCAGGTGCAGACGTTAATAAATTTTTGACTTTGAAAGGCGACCGCATGGTTCTGCCTCAAAGCTATCGCATCCCAAGATCAGTCCACAAGTTGGCTGCAGAAGTTGTGAGTCGCATCAGGCATCGTTACCCAAAGCCATGGCGACCAAGAACTGATGAAGGCACAGTTGACTATGTGGCTGATGAACAGCAGATAGACTTTTCAGGCAATGGAAGTTGGATGTGTTTGAGCCGAAGTAAATATCTCATGAACAGGTTTCAGCAAGCAGTTCGGCAACAAGGCTTCGCATACACCTACAACGGCAAGCACTCTCTTGAGTCAGATGAGACTCGTGCGATCATGACTTGGGAAAGGTTGCGCAAAGGTCAATCAGTCTCACTTCATGAAGCCAAAAATGTGAAACAGTTTTTCGGGTTTACTGTCAACCTAGTTCGCCAAGAGTCTTACAAAATGACAGACTTGGGTCTGCCTGAGGATGCCAAGAACTTTGATTGGATGAGCATGCTCAAAGGCATTGCCCCAGACGAAAGAGAATATTTAAGGTCATGCTTGCGCAATGGCGAAAAGTTTTCTGACAAGCCTCGCATAAGCATCTCAACCATCCACCAGTCCAAAGGTGGTGAAGCTGACAATGTTGTTTTGGCTACGGACATGGGTCGGCTAAGTTGGGAGAACTCTCACACAGATGAAGAGAACAGAGTCTGGTATGTTGCATTGACCAGAGCGAAGGAAAACTTGTTCATCGTAAGGCCAAAAAGTTTGAGGCACTATGCAATTTAATTTCGTAAAAATTTATAAGTCTTTGAAAATACTGAAAAGAAAAATCACTTTCTTTGTTGCCTTTTGTGACAAATTGGCGCATAGTAATGGGACAGTCAGGAAAGTTCTGGCTGATTTGAGAAAGGAAACGAAACAATGAAAGCATTCGCTATTGACTACAAGAAAAATACCATCCGTGCGTTCAGCTCTGAGCGTGTAGCTCGTCAGATGGGCAATGGGTTGGTAGTCTTTTCCTCACCTGAGGAGCTTGCCCAAAACCGCAACACCACCCACCAACGCCTCGTCGCAGTTTTCAACGACAATGCTCGTTTGATTGGGAGTGGTGTGGTTAAAAGGTTTTCGGACATTCGCGCAGGTTCAAAGCGCATAATGAAGTTGGCTGAGTCTCTGCCAATTGAAGAGACACCTTTTGAAAAACTCAATGGAGAGAAACAAATGAATACTGAGCAGCGGAATGATGTTGAGGTTCACGTCAAAACTGCAGACGCACCCAAGAAGCGTGGTCGCAACTCTGGCTTTGAAGGCAAGATGATCAAGTGTCTTGTTGACAAGAACCCTCGTCGTCAGAACACTCATGGCTTCCATTCCATGGGCATCCTGATCAATGCTGGTGAGCCTGTGAGCTATGAAGCCTACATCGCTCAAGGTGGTCGTCGTCAGGATCTTGCTTGGGACATCAACAAAGGCTACGCAGAGGTCTCAGGATGAGTTCGGGTTGGATCTGCAAACTTAATCTGACCCCCAAGCAGGTTTTCATGCTGTGGGAAGGACTCAATCAAACTTGGTTCATGAATGCAGAAAAGGAGCAGCATGAGTTGCTCCGCATTCTCCGAGACCAACTTATGAAGCATGGTGGCAACGCAAACCCAGAGTTGATTGAAAAGACTGATGAGGTTTTGTATGGTCACTGGATGGACAACCGAGAAAGCTACATGGACAAAGGTCTGACTAAAAAAGGCTTCTATGCAGTGAAGAACAAAAAGCGTGAGGAGCTGAACATATGCTGATATACGGAGCAGGGCTGGCTGGATTGCTAGCAGGCAATATGCTGAGGAGCTTTAAGCCAACCATATGTGAAGCACAAAAAGACTTGCCAAACAATCATGGTGCTTTGCTCCGATTCAGAACTGACAGGGTTGGCACTGCGTGTGCCATCCCTTTCAAAAAGGTCAAAGTTCAAAAGGCTATAAAATACGATGGCAAGACTTTGACTGAACCAAATTTGTTTTTGAGCAATCTTTATTCTCAAAAGGTGACAGGCTCGATCTTGAGTAGGTCAATCAACAACCTTGACCCTGTTGAGCGATACATCGCACCATGGGACTTGATAAATCAAATGGCTCGCAACTGCAATATTGATTACTTGCGCAAGCTGAGTCTTGAGGAGATTGAGGAGTTGAGAGAGTGGGAATCTCACAGACCCATCATCTCGACCATACCCATGCCAGCACTCATGAAGATAATGAATTGGAAAGATGTGCCTGAGTGGCCACACAAAGAGATATGGACTCAGAAGGCTCGCATTGAATCGCCAAATTGTGATGTTTATCAAACTATCTACTATCCCGACCCAACTGTTCCTTTTTACAGGATATCGGTCATCGGTGATATTGTCATCTCTGAATTCATACGCAAGCCTGACACAAGCATTGGTCCACACATCATGACTACTTTGATTGAGGACTTTGGAATCAAGCCTGATCAGCTTGTTGAAATGAAACAGTCAAGCCAAAAGTATGGCAAGATTGAACCCATCAATGAAGAGCTGAGAAAGCAATTCATCTTTGAGATGACAACCAAGTATAATATTTATTCAGTCGGTCGCTTTGCGACTTGGCGACAACTGTTGCTGGACGATGTTGTTGAAGACATCCAGCACGTTGAAAAATTCATACGAGCAAGTTCGGACTATGCTCGTTTGATGCACTCTCAGAAAGGAGAATAACATGAAAGTCCAACTTATAAATTACACCGATGATGCAGTGAACCTGCTCATCTTCACGAAGAACACTCGCCTCATGAATGATGAAGATGCCTACGCAAAGGTCTCTGAATGGACTGAGGAGAAAAAGCAGGAGGAGCTTGACTACATGCTCAAGACAATCCGCTCATCTTGGGAGTTCATTGACTACACATTCAACATCCGTGATGTCAGCAGAGGATTCACCCATCAGTTCGTGCGAACACGTCAAGCATCATATGCCCAGCAGTCCCAACGCACAGTCGACATGCATGGCTTCGGATATTACACGCCACCTCGCATCTCTGAGAATGAGGTTGCCAAGGCTTTGTATGATGATGCGATGAAGCAGATCAATGAAGCCTACCAAGCACTGCGTGACATTGTTCCTGCTGAAGATGCGCGTGGCGTTTTGCCAACAAACATTCATACCAACATCGTTGCCAAATTCAACCTGCGCACACTGAGTGAGATGGCTAAGTCTCGCCTGTCGCCCAGAGCGCAAGGTGAATACCAAGAGGTGTTCAAACTCATGGTCGCAGAGGTAACAAAAGTCCACCCTTGGGCTTTGCCTTTCCTGACCCCAACTGAGTGGGCAGCACCATCAATGTACAAAGCACTCAACAAATAGGAGGTATCAATGCCTAAAAAAAGTTTTTCAGCTTCATACAAGCAAGAGACAATCAATAAAGCTCATTACATGAAACAGCTTGGTGAGAGCCACAGCACAATAGGGAAAAAGCTCGGGCTGACTAAGAATCAGCTTTCATACATCTTGTATCAAAAAGAGCCATCGCCCAAAGAGAACATCGTCGCCAGAGCACCAGCTCCAAAGAGAGAAAAAGAGCTTGAAGCGATGTATCAGCAAACTCAAGAAGCTGTGTCATTCGCCAATAAAGTGATTCGTCGTGTAAAGAAGATTCTCGGGATGAAGGCTTGATCTGACAACTCAAAAAGAGTAAAGTAAACATACTGAGAAAGGAAAATGAGATGAACATATTTTACTTAGATGACGACCCTGTTGTCGCTGCAAAGATGCACTGCGACGTGCACTCTTATAAGATGATATCAGAGTCTGTGCTCATGCTTTGTTGTGCGCATAGGTTCTTGGATGGCGATGAGTATGCTGACGAGGTCGGCATGTTCCCGATGGGTTACGAGAACCACCCTTGCTCAAAGTGGGTGAGGAAGTCAGCAGCCAACTACAACTGGCTTCTGGTTATGGTCACGCAACTCGCCAAGGAATATTATCAGCGTTATGGCTCAAAGAAAAAAGAGCCAGTCAACCACAAGCATGCATCGCTGATCCCTGCCCTTAACAAGTTGCCCAACAACATACCTTTTGCTGACCTGACTGCTCCTCATTTGGGCATGCCAGATCAATACAAGGTCGATGACCCTGTTCAGTCTTACCGCAACTATTATGTCGGTGAGAAGATCGGTCACATTCAAAACGGGACATACAAATATACGGAGGCACCAGCATGGGCAAGCGTATAATCATATGTGATCTTGATGGCACACTTTCCGACTATGGGCATCGCTTGAAGTTTTACAAAGAGCGTGATTATGAAGCATTCAATGCCGCAGGCATCAACGACAAGCCGATTGAAAATGTCTGCAACATTTTGCGTGCACTTCACAGTGGGGAGGTTGAGATCGTTATCATGACTGCTCGTGATGAGAGCCATCGCAAAGACACAGCCAAGTGGCTGAGGCTGAACGATGTGCCTTGTGACAGGCTAATCATGAGACCTGCTGACGATCAATCGTCTGATGACTTTTGTAAACTGAAGTTGATGCAAAAGCACATTGAAGAGTCAGACATTTGGTTCGTGCTTGAGGACAGACAGTCAGTCGTTGATATGTGGAGAGGTGAAGGTCTCACTTGTCTGCAAGTAGCTCCAGGAGATTTCTGATGGTTGATATTAGGATAATCGGGAACGACATAGAAGTTAACAGGGAAAAGGTTGCTCGCATATTTGACATCAGACCAACATTGCTTGACCAGTTGAAAGATGCGATAGACAGAGCAAGCATACCTGAAGAAGAAATACAAGCCAAGATAGATGAGGCTTATGAAAAAGGATATGAGGAAGGAGAAGAACATGGCACGGAAAAAGGTCGTCAAGAAGGATATGAGCAAAGAGAGTCTGAAGAACAAACACCCGATTGATTGCATCGAGGAAGCTCTTCGCACATTCAAACAACGCAACAAGCAATATGGCGACAACTACCTGACCCATGGTCAGGTCATGACTGCTCTGTTCCCCAAAGGCATTCAGCTTAAAACAGTTGAGGATTGGAACAGATTCGGGATCGTCAATATGATCGTTGCCAAGTTGACCCGATATGCTCAGAACTGGCCAAACGTAAGCGAGAGCACTATTGACTCGGTTCATGACACAGGTGTGTATTCATTCATGCTTGAAGCTCTGGACTCAAACAAGCTAGGGGAACAAGATGATAGTGTTTGACCTAGAGACCACAGGTTTGCCCAAAGCCGAAGGTTCTGACCTAGACATTCAACCTCGCATCATTGAGTTTGGTGCTATCAAGCTCGACGATGATTTGAAAGAAGTTGATAGGTTGGAGTTCTTCTGCAATCCTGGGCACCAGCTTGATCCGCAGATTATCAAGATCACAAACATCACAGACGAGATGTTGAAAGATGAAAAGCCATTCATAGCCAACTACTACAGACTTTGTGATTTCTTTTTGGGTGAGAAAACAATCGTCGCTCATAACTTGCCTTTTGATCGCAAGATATTAAAGTTTGAATTGGAACGACTTGACAAGCTGACAAAGTTCCCATGGCCATATGATCACATCTGCACAGTTGAGGTTGGTGAGTCTGTTTGGGGCAAAAAGAAAAAGCTCGGGGATATACATGAGGAGCTTTTTGGAACTAAGATTGACGGAGCGCACAGGTCAATCAATGACGTTGAAGCAACTGTGCGCATAATTGAATGGTACAAAAAGGAGGGACACATCTAATGGATCCAGCAACAATAGGCTCAATCGTCGGGGCATTGGTTTTCATTCTGATCAAAGCAGCACTTCAATAATGTTGAACATACGCACCAGAACAGAATACTGCTTCCGCAAAGCATACGGACCACTGCAGAAAGTCATTGACTCTGTCGGTGGTTCGGCTATCGGTATATGCGACTCTGGCACTTGGGGTCATGTGAATTTTGAGCATGCCTGCAAAAAGGCTGACAAGAAGCCTTTGCTTGGGGTTGAGATACCGATAGTTGAAGATGCAACTGAGCGGACAAAGCAACCCGCAAACGATATGGCTTTCATTGCCAAGAACAATGATGGCTTGACAGAGATATATCAGTTGGTGACAAAGAGCACCGACAAAGATCATTTTTATTATCACCCTCGCCTGAGCTATGAGGACTTGTTTGACATCAGCGACAATGTCATCATTTTGAGCGGAACCAACCCAGATTGGGGACTGCTCCCTTTGGCCAAAAAAGAAACTCTTTATATTGAGTTGAATCCAATGAGCACTCGCAAGGCTTTGGACTTTGCAGAGAAAAAAGGCTTTCAAGTCGTAGCAACCTCAGACAACTTTTACCCAACAGTGCAAGACCGCAAGGCATATGAAGTTCTGGTTGGTCGCAACCGAACAGACCGCACAGCACCCATGCACATAATGAATGAATGGGAGTGGCGAGACGCAGTGCCATGGGCACCAGAGTCAGCCATTGAGAACACCTACAAGATTGCCGAGATGTGCAACGCAGAGTTGCCAACTGCGCAGATGGTTTCATTTGTTGCTGAAAAGACTTTACGCCAAATGTGTGAGGAAGGTGCACCACCTCGCAACATTGATCTCAGCGACCCAGTTTACAAAGCTCGTCTTGACCGAGAGTTGAACCTCATCGCTGACAAAGAGTTTGAGGACTACTTTTATGTTATCGCTGACATGATCAACTACGCCAAGCAACACATGCTCGTTGGGCCAGCACGAGGCTCATCGTCTGGCTCATTGGTTTGCTACCTCACTGGCATCACTGACATTGACCCGATTGAGCATGACTTGTTGTTTGAACGATTCATTGACATCACTCGTGAGGACTTACCCGACATTGATATTGACTTTCAAGACGACCGCAGAGAGATGGTGTTTGAGTATCTGAGGCAAAAGTATGGAGCGGAAAAGGTTGCTCACCTCGGAACTGTGTCACGCTACAAAGCCAAAAGCACAATCGCAGAAGTTGCCAAAGAGCTAGGCATACCTGCTTGGGAGGTAAATGATCTCAAAGGTGCAATCATTGAAAGAAGCTCTGGCGACTCTCGTGCTGCATTTTGCATACTTGATACATTCAACGAACTTGACATTGGTCGGCAGGTCTTGGAAAAGTACCCACAGATCAAAGTTGCCGCAGACATGGAGAACCATGCACGTCACAATGGTGTTCATGCCGCAGGGATCATTGTCACTGAAAAGCCTGTTAGTCAGTATTGTTCTGTATCAGGTCAGACAGGTGCAACCCAGATTGACAAAAAGGATGCTGAGGATCTTAATCTGCTGAAGATTGATGCCTTGGGGCTGAGGACTCTTTCAGTTTTGCAAGATGTGCTTGATCAAGTCGGTTGGACTCGTGATCAGCTGATCAACTATCCTCTTGAGGATGAGGAGGCATTCAAAGTTTTGAATGATGAAAAGTACGCAGGTATTTTTCAGTTTGAAGGCTATGCTCTTCAGTCAGTGACAAGGCAGATGAAAGTGCACAAGTTTGAAGACATTGCAGCGATTACTGCTTTGGCTCGTCCTGGACCACTCAACTCAGGTGGCACAACTCAGTTTATCAAAAGGCATGTCGGCTCATCGCCTGTTGAGTATCTTCACCCAATGACTGAGACAATCACAAAGGTCACCAATGGTGTTGTTGTGTATCAGGAACAAGTCATGACAATAGCCAGAGATGTGGGTAAGCTCTCATGGGAAGATGTATCAACCCTCCGCAAAGCAATGTCCAAGTCATACGGAAAAGAATATTTTGATACCTTTTGGGAAAGGTTCAAAGTTGGTGCAGCTGAGAATGATATTGAAGAAGATCAAGCCCAACGCATCTGGGACAACATCAACACAATGGGCTCATGGGCATTCAACAGATCACACGCCATCGCATATGGCATGGTCAGCTACTGGTGTTGCGTACTCAAGAGCAAGTTCCCCCTGGAGTTTGCCGCAGCATGTTTGCGCAACGTCAAAGATGACGAACAAGCAGTCAGGCTTTTGCGTGAGGTCGTCAAGGAAGGTCTCAGCTACAAGCCATTTGACAAATTCAAGTCAACCCAGAACTGGTCTGTGCAGGATGGTGCTCTGATAGGTGGATTGATGGGCATCAAAGGTATCGGTCCAAAAATGGCTGAGGACATCGTTAACAGACGTGAGATGGCACAACCTCTGACTCCTCGGCAAGAGTCGCTCCTGGACAACGGTACAACACCCTACGACGATATTTTTGAGTGTGAGAGGAGGTTCGGGCATATCAAGGCTGATCCTGCCTCGCACAACATAGTTTCTGCCATAACTGACATTCAAGAGCTTGATGCTGACACTCCAGGAACATTTGTGTTTTTCGGAAAGCTCAAAGAGAAAAACTTGAGAGACATGAACGAGACTGTCAACCTTGCCAAGCGTGGTGGTCGCAGGGTTGATAAGAATAATCTGTGGCTCAACTTAACTTTTGAGGATGACACTGGCCCAATCATTGCAACCATTGATCGCTTCAAATATTCACGCATGGGTAAGCCAATCGTTGAGGACGGAAGGCTTGGTGATTGGTACTTGGTAAAAGGTCAGATCAGACAAGGATTCAGAAAAATATATGTAGAGAAAGTTCGTAAGTTGACATAAGTCTTTGTTTTCGCTGAAAAGAAAAATCACTTTCTTGTTATTTTTTTGTTGCCTTTTATCCCAGAAAAGGCGATACTAACAAGAGTTAGGAATTACTGAGAAAGGAAATCATCATGGAAAAACATACTCCAACCCGTCGCCCTGTTACTGATTGGATCGGTAACCAACGCAAAACTTGGTGTGGTCCATACGCCATTGCCACTGTTTGCGGAACTGGATATGAGCCAGCCTATCAGGTTGCCAAGCGTGTTCGTGGCAAGCGTCATGCCAAAGGCATAAGCAACTCTGACCTGCAGAAGTCTTGCGCAAAGTTTGGCGTTAAAGGCAAGTGGTACCCGATCTCAAGCGTCGGTGCTGGAAACAAGTCAAAGATGAAGCTCGAGAACTTCCTCAAGCTTCTTCTTCCTGGCAAGGTGTATGTGATTCAGATCACCAAGCATTTCATCGTTGTTGACACTCGTGACTTCACGACCATTGACAACCAGAACCCTGACGCATGGATCGCGATGGAAGCGACCAAGCACAAGAACAAGCTCGTCCACAACTACTTTGTGGTTGAGAACCCGAAGTTCGATCCCAAGAGCGAAGACACTTGGCTGATTGAACCACTGGCTGCAGCCAGCAACTAACCACTGAAAGGGAACCCACCTGAGCATGTGGCAAAACTGCTCGCCAGATTCTGATTCGTGGAGTGCCTATGCGAAGCGATATGCGTTGTAAGACATGCAGTGACATAGGTGTAGGCATATGCTGTTTAGGGGTGCGACGGCATATGTTGAAGAAAAAGCACCCCACCAACTGAGAAAGGTAAAAATATGATTGAAGCAGCACTCACATGCATGGCGATGGCAGTTTACTTTGAGGCGAGGGGTGAGCCTCTTGTCGGTCAGTCAGCTGTGGCTCATGTTATATTGAACAGGGTTGAAGATCACCGCTACCCAAACACAATTTGTCAAGTCGTGAAGCAGGGACCAACCTACAAATGGAAAACCAACTACCCAATCCGCCACAAATGTCAATTCAGCTTTTACTGCGATGGGAAGTCTGACAAGCCTACAGACCGAGACGCCTACACAATGGCAAAGATGATATCGTTTGGTGCAATAACAGGCAGGACATATGACCCAACAGAAGGTGCCACCCACTATCATGCCTACTATGTCAATCCCTCTTGGGCTCAATCAAAACACATGACAGTCCGCATCAACGACCACATATTTTATGCTTGGGACTAACACACTGCATTGCCCAATGCAACCACTCGTTGAGGAAGAAAAACATAAGTCCTTGAAAACAAAGGAAACAAATATCACTTTCTTTCAATTTTTTTGTTGCCTTTTGTGCCAAAAAAGCCGATACTAACAAAGTAGAGAGTTACTGAGAAAGGAAAATATCATGAATTTCAAGTGGGACAGTGAAGAGAATCGCGAGTTGTTTGTCAGCCTCAAGGGCATCATCAAGAATGATGGCTTCTTCAAGTCAGCTGGTCAGGCTGCATTTTTTGCTAAGCGTGTTCGCGAGGGTTCAAGCCACATTGGTCCAGTGACTTGCTGGGACAACTCTGTTGAGGTTGCTGAGGGTCAGTATGCTCTGATTTGTGAAGGCACTGTCGGTGCTGGCGATGTCAACTATGTCAACAACTGGGGTCGTCATGCTCGTCGCAAGGCTTGGATCTTCCTGATGGACGATGCTGGTGTTGTGGCTATGTTCATCGGTCGCTGCAAGCACTTCAGCGATGGCTCTGCTCCGAATGGTGAGAAGACTGTTCGCGACTGGGTTCGTGCTGACGATGGTCGTGCTCAGGAGCTGGCTCAGACTTGGGCAGAGGAGCGTGCCGCAAAAGCCAAGATTCTTGGCGAGAAGCGTGCAGCCTCAACTCATGTTGGTGAGGTTGGCGAGCGTATCGTTGTTGAGGGTGTTGCTCGTCTGGTCAGCGTTTTTGATAACGCATATGGCACGAGCTACATGTACCTGATTGACGGTGCAGACGGCAATGCCTACAAGTTCATCGGCACAGGCATCCATCCTCGTGAGGCTTACACAGGTGACAAGCAGACCTTTTCTCT
>TARA_R100001460_G_scaffold61476_6_pt1 | contig 12135 bp, 9 predicted proteins | sample TARA_R100001460 | Tara Oceans TARA_R100001460 (sample SAMEA2622190) | marine metagenome | biome: marine biome (ENVO:00000447); feature: surface water layer (ENVO:00002042); material: "saline water (ENVO:00002010), including plankton (ENVO:xxxxxxxx)" | depth 5 m | reverse complement strand
AGAGCTACCTTCCGATAAATTATGTCCTCAGTTACATTCAGAATTGGCAAGTTATACGTATTCTATGTCACCTAACGGGTTATTAACGTTTAAACATACTACTGGAACACATGATGACTTTGTGGATGCTTTACTATTAGCTAATTATTCGCGTGCTCGATTCATGGATCGAGGTACTATGACGGTAAAAGGCTCACAAATCACCGAACAAAAATCAAGATTTAAAGGAAGAAAACTACCAGTTTAGTTGTTAGTTGACAGAAAAGTTCTTATCTTAGTATATATGGATACTAAAGAAAGAAAGTGTAGTAAGTGTAAGATAGTAAAGGACTTAGAGAAAGACTTCTATCGTAACCATCGAAGAAGGTTCGGTAGGGAGTATAGATGTAAGCAATGTATGGATACTTATGCTAAACATTGGAGAAACAAACTAAGGAATAAGGCTAAATTCTATGTCTACTACTTACCTAAAGAAAAATATTATGGTCATACTTATGACTTAACTACTAGAATGAATAAGCATAGAGGTGATGGTAATAATACCGAAGGATATTATATTAGGAAAGTATGCGCGTCTAAAGAAGAAGCATGTTGGTGGGAAAGATTATACCAAAAAAAGCTACTAAAATTTGGTAATAAAAAGAATAGAACCTATGTACATTTAACTGAGCATAATTATATTGCATGTATAAAAGATAATAAGACTGAAGTACTTGCAAAGACTTTAACTCAAGCTGGTAAACATACTAGTCTCTCAGTAGAAAGAGTTAGACAACTAGTAGATACTAAAAAGAAAACAAGGAAAGGCTACTCATTTGAGTACGTCTATTAATATATAATTATAGCTATTTATTGATATATGGCAAGAACAAAACAAATACAAGTAGATATTCCTGAGTATCTAACTATAAAACAGTATCAAGACTTACAAAAGTATAAGAATATAGATACTAAGTTTGAAAAACTAGTAAAGGTAGTAAGTACATTTACCGATCTAACGTATGAACATATAAGAAATCTACCTCCTGGAGCTATAACTGAGATATATGAAGATATAAATAAGTTAAGTGACCATGAAGATACATTTTATGCAATATGTGAATTTAAAGGTAACGTATTAGGATATCAAGATATAAAAGCTTCCTCTTTAGGTAGTTATATTGACTTAGAAAATTTATCTAAAGAAGGACTGGATGAAAACTTACACAAGATAGCAGCTCTATTATATAGACCTATAACAAAAAATACTTTAGGTGGATATAAATGGACAGTTAAGAATGCTATCAAGCTAGCTAATAACTCAGTAGAGAATGTATTTGATTATTATACCATAGAGGAATATAATTCAGATAAAAGAAAAGAAGTAGAGAAAGACTTCTTGGACTTTCCAGTACATATCTTATTAGGAGCTCTTGGTTTTTTTTTAGGCAGCGCAAGCATGTATTTAGCAAATATAGCCTTTTCGGAGGACAAATCGATAAGCCAGCAGATGATGAAGACAACAGAGGAGAAGATACTACAGGGTCTTTCTTTAAGCATTGGGGATGGTTTGCAACTCTTTACGAACTCGCAAAAACAGATGTACTTCAAATTACCGGCGACAAGTCGATCACAGAATTAAATTTGATATTTACTCTTAACTATTTGGAGATAGATAAAGACTTTAATGAACAGAAAGCCAAACAAGAAAAACAAGCACAACAACAATACAAGACTTCAAGATATGGCAAAGTATAATAAGAAAAAAAATGTCTCTAAGGAAGATATCTCTATTGATGATAGTATCATAGTAGAAAAAAAAGATCCTTTGAGAGATAAAATCTTAGAGCTAAGAGCTAAAGGATTTAATAATGCAAGAATAGCAGCAACATTAATGATACATAAACAAACAGTAGATAAGATATGACACCAGAACAAAAAGCTGAAGCTAGAGTAGAAGCAATCAGAGTAGCAATTAGACAAGAAAAGGATGCAGGACAGCCTAAACAAGTTCTAATTGACATGACTATATTTGATAACGGACTCATAGAAGAAGTATATAGTGAGTAGAGAACATAACATACCGTACTACGAGATTATTCAAGACTTTCGTAATGCTTGTAATGCAAACCAGGCTATTGCTACGTTTGATACAGGTACGTTAGATTTCTTAGATGCTAATGCTGTAAATAAATCTTATCCGTATGTTTATTTGAGACCAATATCGTCTCAAGGAGTGGTCGATAAAGTAAGAGGATTAACTTTTGAATTATACTCGATGGATGTACCCCAATTATCAGACCAATCTCCTGTTAATGTAATGTCTAAGACTGAGATGACCATTTATGGTTTACTTAGTTATTTTAATTATGGACCAACTTCGGTACAACAAAAATATGAAATAGATATAACTGACTTAAGTCCAGTTAATGAAGCATTTCAAGATAGAGTATTTGGTTGGGTAGCTACTATAAATGTATTGACTCCATTTAAATGGGACTATTGTGATTATCCACAAACAGGAAGTTTATAATGGCAAAACAATCTGACATACTAAAGGCATTACAGATCTTTACCAAAAAATGGGTAAAGCAAATGAAGGAATTAGTTCCTGTCAGATCTGGTGATTTAAAAGATAGTATACAATCTGTAGATAGACCAGAACCAATTATAGGAATGTTATACTACGGACAGTATGTAGACCAAGGAACTAGATATATAAGAGGTAGTTCTATAACTCCTTTTATTGGTGATGGATTTGATAAGGCTTACAAAGAAGTAGGAAATGAGTTTTCGGATGAAGTATATAAACAAATAGAAAAACAATTTGATAAAGCATTTAAGAAGTAATGGCTGTAACTATAATTAACCAACCGTCATATCCTAACGTAACTCATACGAACTTGATCTATGAAGTTAGTTCTGATAAAGCAGGACAAGCTCAATTTCAATACGTAATGGATGTTAGACTTGGAGCTACTTTGCTTGCAAGAATAAAACAATATCCTAACCCACAGGGTAAAGGAGTCTTTGACCCTTCTAAAATATTTAACGATTATTTAGAATATGACGAAACAATAATCGAAACATTTTTAACAACTACCTTTGGAGCTAGTGATAGAACATTTAATGTATTTTTTGGTGAACAATATTCAGATAACTTTACCAATCCAACAACATTATATACGGGTGCCGGTGTAACAGTCGGTGATCCTTCTATAGCAGGAGTAAATGCAAGAGTATTTCCTGGTACTGTAGATCCAAATAACGGTACATCTTTTAATTGGTTAGATATAAATACATCACCTAAGTATTTAACTAACCATCCTTTAAGACCAAATGATATAGAAGATTATCATTGTCTAAATAAAAATACAGATGCTATTGTAGGACAATATGGTGGTGGACAAGTTTATTATTACTTAGTTAATGCAGCTGGTTCTAACATAGCAACAATAAACATGGGAGTACAAGATACTTTAACTTATATTCCTGTAGGTGGACAAAATATGTTAGGTAGAGGTATAGCTCAATCTATTTTAGATAATACAGTTACTAGTTACTTAACTTTAGGTAATAGTGATTACAGATATTATTTTTATTGGAAACCTGATTGTCATTATGACACAACTAACTTTATTTTTATAAACAAATACGGAGCTTGGGATAACTTTACAGTTACTTTACCTACTGACAAGCAAACAAGAATAACAAGAGATGAATTAAAAAGACCTTTTGTTAACTACTCTAACGACGGTGCTTACAATCTACAGAGAAGAGGAAGAGATTATTATAACTTAGACTTTTTAGATAGCTATGTGGTATCTTCGAATTGGTTAAGTCAAGGTCAAGCTGAATGGTTAACAGAAATGTTAGAATCACCTAAAGTATTTATACAAAATAATGGAGGTGGTGTAACACCGATTGTAATAACTAATTCAAGCTATACCAGCTTTACAAATAAAAAAGCTCAAAAGACATTTGAGTTTGAAATCGAATACCAATACGCTAACGCAAGAAGAAGTGTAAGTTAATATGGATACAATTATAAGAGTATTTTATGAAGGTTCTACTTATGACCTTCAGCTATCTGAAGACATAGCTCTTAGATTAGATGTATCAGCTGTTGAAGCAGGTGAACTAGGATCTTTCTTTGGAGTAGGTAGTCAAGAGTTTTTTATGCCTGGTACAAAAGACAATAATAAGTTTTTTGCTCATGCATATAAAGTAGGCTCTGATGATATACCTGGTATCTATAATACTGTACAAGCTTATGTAATTAAGAAAGGAGAGACAGTCTTAGAGGGGCAGTTACAGCTAATAGAGATTATAACTGACGATACATCTGAATATACTTCTTATAAGTGTTCAATAGTTGATAGTGTGGTAGCCTTTAAAGATCAACTAGCTAGTAAATTACTTAAAGATGCTGATTGGTCTCCTTACTCACATAGTATATCTTCTCAATCAATACTTGACTCATGGGAAGGTAATCTAAATGGTGGTAGTATCTTTTATCCTTTTGCAGAATATGGATACGATGATTCAAACGGCAGTAGTAACTTACCAACTAAAGCATTTATACCATTAGGTAATCCAACAATAGGACAATACTTAAACCAACCAGCTACACCTTTATTACCGTTACAATGTATTCCTTCGATAAGAGCTAAAGATGTAGTAGATACAATATTTGATCAAGTAAATTACATACCTTCTGGTAGTTGGTATGAAGATCAAGATACAGAAAAATTATTTATACTACCTAAAGGTCAAGAAGATGGAGGAGTAACAGTAAGTGAAGGATTAACTCCTACATTTGATGCTTTTGCTTGGTCTTATCCTTTACAGTCTATAACTGGTGTAAGTGGTCCAACTATTGGACCTATTGTAGGGTATAACTATGTAACTACAAACAATTTAAATAGATATGATAATCAATGTTATAGTTATGAAACACTAGGTATAGGTACTCATAAATTTAATGCTAGTGTAGTATTTTTTAACCCTGTTTGGAACACACCAGGTGAAACTGTTAAAATAAAAATTAACATTAATAAAGGGACTAGAAATTGTGTATCCCAAACACCACAAGGAGCAATAGCATTTTCAAATGAAGTAGAACTTACATCGGCAGATGGATTTAACTCATTTACTTTAGAAGTTAATGGAGAAGAATTTGTTACTATACCTGGTCAAGATTGGTGGATATCGGTAGAGTATACTTATTCTACTACAGGACCTGTTCCTAATTTAACTCTTTATTCTGGTACTTATTCTTGTATTAAAGCACCTCAAGTATATGATGGAGTAAATGTAAATATGGGTGAACAGTTCGATGCAAGAACTAAATCTATAGATCTAATAAAAGGATTATTAGAACAGTTTAACTTAGTAATGACTCCAGATCCAACTAATGAAAGAGTCATACGTATAGATAGATTTGATGAATGGGTTAGAGATGGTAGATTAGTTAACTGGACAGAAAGATATGATACTGCTAAAAGAGAGGCAATAAATCATACTATAGATGAAGTACCAAGAACTCTTACATTTAAGCAAGAGAAAGATGAAGATAGATTCTCTAAACTTGCTATAGATAACGTACCTAACTTAGAATATGGTTCAATAGAAACTATAGCAGATAATAATTTATCTCAAGGAGAAAGAAGTATAGGGTCTTATTTTGGTCCTTTAATTTTACAGTCTCCTTTTGAATGGAATAGTTTAGACGAAAACGATCAACCAACCTGGAATATAGACCAATCTTTAAATATGGTCTTTCCTGCGTTATATAAATTAGATAATAATAAACTAAAGACGTTTAAGTTTAAACCAAGAATAGGATATAAGAACGAAATACCTATTACAAACGATTATAGAATTTATTTTGGTAACCCAGGAGCATACGAAACATTAAGTGGTAGTTATTATACTCTAACTAATACATCTGATTATCCTGTTATACCTAATTCTTCTAACGATACATTATTTAACAATAGCTTTGGTAGCTTTGTAAATAACCAAGCTCAATTAGGTTTATCTAACGATAGTTTTAACAAGAACTGGAAAACTTACGTAGATAGTTTATATTGGGAAGGTAGTAAAAAATTAACTCTTGATATAGAGTTTAACGCTAACGAGTATAAAGATATAAGACTTAACGATAAGGTTTACATTAGAGACCAATATTATCGTATAAACAAAATAAGTGGATTCAATGTATCACACGATGATACAGCTAAAGTTGAGTTAATAAAATTGTATCCTTCTTATTTCCAACAGGATGTAGTAGCTACACCAGTACCAGTTGTACCTGTAGCACCGGTGGCACCGTCACCACCTACTCCTGTTCCGACTATTAGTCCAGCACCAACTGTTGTACCAGTACCTGTAACACCAAGTCCTGCTACAGCACCATCACCAGCAGCACCATCTCCAGTTAGTCCTGTTCCTATTCAACCTAGACCACCAGTAACTATTGGTACGTTCTACTTAACATCAGCTAGTGGAACAGCTACAACTTGTGCATTAACTGCAACACAAACAGTATATGCATTAACAACTAACATAGATGATATTGGTGATACTATAAATACATTATATGCAGATCCATCTTGTACAGTACCTTACTTTGGTAATGGTTATTACTATGGTATATCTGATACTAGTGGTCAATTACCAAAATACGAATTAGTAGTAATGGGTACAGGAGGAGTAAATGGTAGAACAACTTGTCCTACAGTAACACCAGTACCAGTATCACCAGGAGAATTTTATAGAGGTGGACCACAAGGTAGTTCAACTAATGCTTGTACTGATGCAGTAGATCAAGGAAGTTTATTTGTACCTTATGCACCTTCTGTAGAATATGTACAATCAGGAGATACAGTTTATACTGATGCATCATTTAGTTTAACGTTTAGTGGTTCTAATAGTTGGTATGCATTAAGTAATCCTTTAGTAGCATCTGCACAGATGGCTATACAAGTAAATGACTTTGGTAGAGTAGTAGGTAGACAAGATTGTGTTCCTTTACCACCAGCTCCACCACCACCATCACCAAGTCCTGCACCAATTATAGTAAGTACTTATTATTTATCTGATGCATTTGGTACTAATGTTGGTTGTTCATCTACAACTGATGGATATGAAGTATATGCAAATACTTTAGATATAAACGATATTTTATCTGGTTCAGTAGCACAATTATTTACAGATCCTACTTTAACTACACCTTTCTTTGGTAATGGTTTCTATTATGGAGTAAGTGATATAAGTAGTGGATCAGCTAAAGGAGAATTAGTAATATTAGGTACAGGATTCTTCTCAGTTAATGATGTATGTCAGACAGTAACACCAGCTCCTACTTCACCAGGTGAGTTTAGAAGAACTAGTAACTTTGGTTCTGCTGGTAATACTTGTGGAGAGTTAACTGACGATGGAACAGTATTTGTTAAGTTTGCTCCTTCTGTAGGATATATAAATGGAGGAGATCAATTATATACAGATGCTTCATTTACTTCTAAGTTTAACCAATCAAACAATAGCTGGTATGGTTTATCTGATCCTAATGTAGCTTATTCACAAAGAGCTGTACAAGTAGGAACAAATGGTAAAGTAATTACATTCTCAGATTGTGTACCTATTGCACCAGTAGCTCCAATACCAACTCCAGCTCCAGTATCAGCAGTAGAAAGTATGTTCTTAAGTGATACAGGATATACAACAATATCAGGAGCTTGTGCACATGCAGCATTAGATATAGAAGCATTCTACGATTCTAACTTAGTATCTGCTTCATCTGGTTATCCTTGGACTAACGGAACTAAACTATATCAAGACTCTGGATTAACTAATGTATTTACAGGTAGTTTCTTATATTGGTTATCTAGACCGATTATAAACTCTTATAATAAAAATAATGTATCTGCTTTATACATCCAAGATGATGGTCAAGCATTCCAAGCAGGAGGATTATGTGGAACTGTACCTCCAGTAACTAGTTACAAAATGGGTATGACAGTACCTCCACAAAATAATGCTTCATTAGCTTGTAGTGTAACAGCTTCAGTAGAAGTTTATTCTGCAGAAACATTTAACAATATAACATCTGGTGACTATATTTACTACGATGCTACTTTACAAACACCGGTAACAGGTAGTAATTATGTAGCATTAGCAATCATAACAGGTTCATTACCGACTAAATCAGCATTTGTAACTAATGCAGGTAACTTGTTAAGTATGGTAACTTGTCCACCAACACCACCTCCAGTTACTTCTTATGAGTATAAAGCTACGTCTGGTTTCTTATCAGCAACAGGACCTTGTACTGACTTCTTAGATGCTTATACATTCTATAGTTCAAGAGCTTCTCATACATCAATACAAAATGGAGATACACTTTATAGTGACGCTACTTTAACTACACCAACTACTTTAGGAGGTAATGGATTAGCTTACGGTGTAGGAACAAGTGATATGACTTATCCATCTCAATCATTCTATATGGTAGGTGGAGTATTAAGTGGTAGTACTTCTTGTGCAGGAGTACCAACACCACCACCTCCGGTACCGGTATCACAATTCTATCAATACGAATTATTCCCTTGTACTGGATCAGGAGCAATATATAGAAACTCTAACGTATCAGCATCAGTAGGAAGCTCAGTAACTTTATCTGGTAGTGATGCAGGAACTAATTGTTTCGAGATTAACAGTGTAATAATTTATCCTGGTAGTACTACTGAAACATTAGAAAATATTGTTTATGCATCTTGTGCTAGTTGTCAAGGAGCACCAACTCCTCCTCCACCTTCACCAGTACCAGCATTTACAATCTATAATAATGCAGGATATAGTTCAGCAGTAGGTTGTTCAGCATCTGGTAGTAATACAAGATTTGCAGCAACAAGTTCGGCACACTTACAAAATGGAGATGTAATTTATTTATCTAGTGCACTAACTACTGTCTTTGATGGTAATAACTTAAACTTTGGTTTCTCAGATACAGTAGGAGGTAGTCCATTAGTACAAGGATTTGTAGCTCCTAACGGTATACTATCATCAGTAACGTCTTGTCCTCCACCACCAGTTCCTACTAGTGTTTATAGCCATGATATAGGTGACTGGAATCAATCTAACATAGCAGTATGTAGTGATAGCTTTACTGGAACAGTTTATACAGCAGTACCTTATGCTGACATAACATTAGGAACTTTAGTATATACAGATTCAGGATTAACAACTCTATTTGATGGATCGTCAGGAATATATAGCTCAGGATGGTTTAGATTTGGGTCAAGCGGGGCTAGCATTCCTATATTAATAAACAGCGCTGGACAGATGCAAAACTTCGGAATCGTTTGTTCTTAACAATATAACTTATGGCTACTAAAACTTATAAAATAAACATTGATGTCGAAAGTAAAACTCTAGGACAGTTAGAGGATGAACTGGGTCAGATTAATGAAGAGTTAAAGCAGGTCGATAGGAATAGCGATGCCTTTAAAGAATTAGCACAAAAGTCTCAAGCACTTACCTCTGAAATAGAAAAGACTAACAATGCTATTGCTGGTCTTAAGCTAGAAGATAAATTACAAGCAGCAGATGGAGCTATCAAGGTATTTGGTGGTTCATTACAAACTGTTGTAGGTACTTTAGGTGCTTTAGGTATAGAATCAGAAGTATTTGGTGAATTTGAAAAGAAAGCAGCCTCAGCTATTGCTGTAGGTATGGGTATAAAGGATGTATCTGAAGGATTCGGTCAATTTACTATGGTAATGAAGAAATCAGGTATCGCTGCAAAGATATTTGGTTCTACAGTAAATAAAGCTTTAATTGCAACAGGTATTGGTGCATTTATAGTATCTTTAGGTCTTATAGTTGCTTATTGGGATGATATAACCCAAGCTATTGGAGGAGCTAGTAAAGAAACAAGAGATTTCTTAACTGATCAAGAAGCTGTAACAGAAGAAACTATAGCTCAGTTAGATTTATTAAACCAACAAGATAACATACTTAAGTTACAAGGTTTATCTGAAGAAGATATCTTAAATAAAAAGATAGCTCAAACAGACGAAATACTTTTACAATTACAGTTACAAAAAAGAGCAGCAAAAGAAGTAGCTGACGAACAAATAAAAAATACAGCCAGAGTAATGGGTATCTTCACAGGAATGGGAGCTACTGGACCTGGTGGATTAATTGGTAAACTATTAGGATATTCTCCTGAAGGTATAGCAGAAATAGCTCAAAAATCTCAAGAGCAGTTAGATCTTATCGATGAACAGATTATTCAGATAGAAAATACCAGAGCTGGATACATATTAAGAAAGCAAGCTTTAACAGCTGAAGATGATGAGGTAGAAGTTACTCAATATAGAGAAAAAGTAGAAACTGTTAATGCTATAACTAAAACTAAAGGTGTAGTTGCATTAGAGACTGCAGGATTAGAGGTTCAAGCATTAGATACAGTAGCAATAGCTAACTTACAAGCAGCTGCAGCAGATAGACAGTATAAACAAGCTCAACAAGCTTCACAAGAACAAAATGCTGCTTTACAACAGGCATTAGGAGCTACAGCAGGAGCATTACAAGCAGTAGGAGGAGTATTAGATCAAGAGTCTACCGCAGCAAAGGCTCTAGCAATTGGTAGTGCTATTATAAACACTTATTTAGGTGTTACTCAAGCATTATCTACACCAGCTGTACCGTTTATAGAACCATTTGCAACAATTACAAGAATTGCTAACGTAGCTATTGTATTGGCATCTGGTTTAAAAGCAGTACAACAAATAAAGAAAACACCCCCTAAAGCTTCTTCAGCAGGAGGAGCAGCTAACGTAGCAGGAGGTAGAGGAGCAGCAGCTAGTCCAAATGCAGCAGCAACTGCAATGAGAACTCAAGCACCTAGAAGCTTTGATACTCCTCAACAATTTAGTACCGAACCTACAGTAAGAGCTTATGTAGTAGCTGGTGATGTTTCAAGCTCACAAGAGGCTGATGCTAAAATCAGTCAGAGAAGAACCATTGGTTAAACCTATTTATTATTATGCGCATTATAGAACTATTAATTGACGAACTAGATAAACTATCAGGAGTAGATGCAGTAGCTTTAGTTGAAACACCGGCTATTGAAGCTGACTTCTTTGCATTTAACGATGTTAATGTAGAAGATTTAGTTGTTAAACAAATTATAGAAAAAGAATTATTTGTTGAAAGACGAATTGGTGAAAGTCAAGAAAGCTATATCGGTAGATGTATACCAGTCTTAAAAGGAGAAGGATACGATGAAGATCAAGCAGCTGCTATTTGTTATGACGGCTTAAAAAAAAATAACTATGATGGCCATAGAATAAATTTACCGGTAGATGAAACTACTATACTACAGGCTGAAGGAGAAAATAGAGGTTTAAGAGTAAACAATAATTCTGATAGATCATATGATGTAGCTTATTGGTATAAAGACGATACTCAGCCAATGTCAATTGAAGTAGAGTTAGATGGTAAACCAGTAGGTTATCATGAAAATATACATTTAAAATTTCATCCTTTTCTAGGTAAAGAAGAAGACTACGATCATCACGAAGATGACCATAAAAAACTTTATGTCTCTGTAATAAAAACTGACGATGGAAAGAAGTATGTCATAGACGATACATTACTACCAGAGCTACACTTAGAGATAGATAAGAAATACTGTATAGACCAATGTGATGAGTCTAATCAAGACCATCCTATGAGATTATCTATAACTCCAGACGGTATACATAATGGAGGAAAAGCTTATTTAGGTATTGGTACTGAAGAGATAGAATATGAATTAGATAAGATACATTTTACACCACAAATTACTACACCTAAACAATTATATTACTATTGTGTTAATCATCCAGGAATGGGAGGTAAGTTTGACATAGTTAGACCATCTTTAATTGAGACAATAGAAGAAGAATATGAATTCGAATCTTACACTGATTATCCTCAATCTGCCACAAATGCTGCAAAACGAGCACTTGAATGGAAAGAATCACACCCTGATAACGACTGTGGTACAAGAGTTGGATGGGCAAGAGCTAACCAGCTTGCTGACAGACGACCAATATCAGAAGAAACTATTGCAAGAATGGCTTCTTTTGCACGCCATTTACA
>TARA_R100001460_G_scaffold92603_3_pt1 | contig 12174 bp, 3 predicted proteins | sample TARA_R100001460 | Tara Oceans TARA_R100001460 (sample SAMEA2622190) | marine metagenome | biome: marine biome (ENVO:00000447); feature: surface water layer (ENVO:00002042); material: "saline water (ENVO:00002010), including plankton (ENVO:xxxxxxxx)" | depth 5 m | reverse complement strand
CCAGCAAGTTTCATGTATGCAGCATCAGCAACACCTACAACACCAGATTTTATATCTTCTAAACCAACAATTGCATCTACAACATATTGTAAACCACGTAAATTAACAGGTGCTGCTATTTTTTTTACTTCACCAACAACTTCAGGTTTTGAGCTACTAATAGTAGTTTTTTCACTACCTGATTTTTTTGCATCAGGATACTGTTGTAAAAAAGCCTGTAAATCTTCAGGTTTTACATTAAATTGACCATCAACTGTGTTGTATAACTCCATATTATTATTTTCTAAAAATACTTGGTGGTAAACTCGTAGGGAAAGTTCTAACTTCTTCTTCTTTTCTTCTTCGTTCTATTTCTTCATTGCTTAAAGGGCCTTCTCCAGCACCACGCTCTGTACCGGGTGGTACATAAGTAGGTATTTCTTTTTGTTTAATTGCTGTACCTCCAAAATTAATTGGTTTATCACCACTTAAATTAAGCTTTTCGTCTAACATAACGTCAAACCTAGTTTTAAATTCACCATTAATAATATAACCGCCTCTTTTTTTATCTGGAGTGTAAGTACCTAAAATACCTGCAAAAGGAATAAAATTAAGCACAGCGTTTCTTTGTGTTAGTCTATCTGCTGCTGATTTATATGTTGTTACGTTTTTACCTTTTTCATCTTGCAGAGTAAAAGCTATTTGGTCACTACCAAAAGGATTTTTATTTGCGCCTAAAAGTCTTTGCTTACCTTTATATATTTCTAAACCTTTACCATAATAAGCGCCAACAGCATTGTCTTTAAAATAATCTACCATTAAGTCTCTATATATTCTTTTGTCTTTTCTTATAGCGTCTATTAAAGAGTATCCATTTTCTGCGTTTGTGTAAACTTTACCTGCTTTTCTAGCTTCTTCTAATAATGTCATATCTGTTTCATCAATATTACCATCATTATCAAGATCAACACCTCCTAAATCAACTAACTCAAAATATATTTTTTCTAACTGACTTTTATCTTTTGATCTACCAGTTAAAACTTCTTCAAAACTATGATCCATACCTTCAAATTTTGCTTTTCCAGCATTTCTTATTTCAGCATCACTAGTTATATTAGATTTAATTTTATTTACAAAACTATCTACATCTCCTTTCGTTAATTGTTTTCCAGTTTTAGCACCTGTTTCTTGCAACTCATTAAAATAACCTTGTAAAGTTGTTAAATGCTTAGGATCATAGTTAGTTAAAGCTTTATTTATTTCTGTCATTGTTAGTTTTTGATCAACACCAGGTATACTATAAGTTTTAACACCATTTATTATTTCAGACTTTGCATTGTTAGTACCGTTTATATAATCCCCTTGTATAGCCGCAAAAACTTTTGCTTTTTCATCACCTAAGTCATAAAGTAAGTTACTATTAGCAGCATTTTCGTTCATGTTAACAAACATTTCATTTTCATCCTTAATGCTATTAGCATATCTATTTATCTCAGCTCTTAACTTAGATCTTTCTAAATTACCTTTTTTACCTTTACCAAAATCTGTATTTATTTGTTTTAATCTATCTTTAAAACCTTGTACATATGTTTCGTGTTGTGATAAAGCTTCTTCATTTGGTGTATTACCTGTTTCTAAAACGTCTAAAACTTTTTTACCTTGATCTGCTATTAAGTCATTAGTAGTGTTATAATCTGCGTATATGCTATCAAACACTTTATCAATACCTTTTATAAAATTATCAAAGTTTTCTGCTTGCGCTTCATAAATTTTAGACATGTCTTGAGGTACACCAGCTTGTCCTAATTTAAAGGATGCTGCTACTAAAGACGGATCTGCTTTTCCAAATAATGATGACATTTTTTATTTTTTATTAATTTATTTAATTTTATCCCTCGCCAAATATACCAGAATCAGCTAAACCTGTTAAAGCGCTAACAAACATTTGATTAGAAGCTTGGTTTTGAGCGGCTCTATTGTAAGCTGACATTTGCTCTGCTTGTTGTGCTCCTGCAGCCGTACCCATTGTACTACCTAGAATAGTAGCTAGTCTACTCATTTCAGCTTCCTGCACCATTCTATCACCTTCTCTTTCTGCTAAATCTGTTTTAAGTTGCATTTGTGCAAGTAAATTTTCTCTATCTATACCTAAAGCTCTTGCTCTTTCAGCAGCTCTTAAGTTTATTTGGTCTTGCTGAAAAGCTAATTTCTGTTGCTCTGAAGCACCTAACATTTCTTGTCTTTGCAAGTCCATCGCTCCTTGAGCTTGTAATCTTTGGTTTTGAGCCTCTTGCTGTCCTATAGATGCTGATATTTGTTGGGCTTGTAAAGCACCTTGATTAGCTAATGTTTGAGCTAAAGGAGCTATACCACTACCACCAGCAGCCTCTCTTAAACCTGACAATATATTAGCTCTTTGTCTAGCTCCTTGCTGTGCTTGAAACTGCGCTTGCTGTTGATTAACAGTTAAATCTTCGAAAGGATTTTCACCACCAGCAAAGACATTTTGAAAAGAACGACCAGTTTGTAAAGGTTGAAAATCTGTTTGTAAACTAGAAAAAGGATTATCCATATTAGCGAAAGGATTTGTTATTTGAAAATCTCTATATGCTTGTTTTTCTTGTTCTAAAATTTCCATTTGCGCTCTTCTTTCTTCTTGAGCAGCTCTAAACTGACGTCTAGCTTGTTTTCTACCTTTATATGCGCTATAAGCACCAAGTAAAGAAGCGCCTATTTTTAAAGCAACTCCCCAGCCTTTTAATGGTGATTTTTTCTTCATAATTTACTTATTTTATTTTTTTATATTTTATATAATCACAGTTTTCACTGTTTTTTTACTTACGCTGTTTCTACAGTAGCTGTTAAAAAGTTATCTATATCTAAGTATATTGTATCGCTTCTTCCAACGTTGTTTATTTTTATATTACCAGTTATAGTAACAGTTTGTCCAGCTCTTTCAAAAGTTACTGTTTCACCAACTTCTAAAGTTTGTGAAGAGCTTAGTGTTAAAGTTGCTGTTTGTGCAGAGCTTTCATTATAACTACCTATGTTAGTTACTGTAGGGTTTGCTACCGCTGCGTTCATGTTTGGACTACTCACAATAGAAACATCATCCATTATACCACGGCCACTAGTTACTCCTAAACTAGTTCCACTACTAGAAGTTACTGTAGTTGAAACTGGTGTTAATTCTGCTTTTAAATCTGTTATTTCAATGCCATAGCCAGTAATAGTGTTTATAGAACCTGGCCCATAACCATAAAAATAAAAATCGTCACCTTCAACGTCTATAGGTAGTTTATTACTAAAAGTTAAATTACCACCATTACTGTTTGCGCTAGGTATTTTAGTAGTATCGTCTACAACATCTACTAAATTATCTTGATATTCAACTTCAGTAACTGATGATGATATTATACCTGAAGTATTAGTTAACAAAGCTATAGAAGTAGCATCTGTTCCTACTATTTGTGCACCTATAGGTACATAAGCTAAATTACTTGTAGAAGAATATTTAAAAGAATGAGCAGGCGTAAAAGATAAAGTAACTCCATCGCCTACAGTCACAGCTTCTGTAACAGTAAACTGTTTAGCATTGCTTCCACTTGGGTTTAGTTCGACAACTCTTACAATTGAAGAAGATGATATTCCAGTTCCTGTAACTCTATCGTTAACCTTCATTTTATCAGCAACATTAGTATCCATAGTTATTGTGGTTCCACCAGAAACAGCCCCAGCTACTGTGTCTGTACTTCTAGCGGTAGCAATAGTACTATTATCATTGCCTGTAAAACTAGTTTCATTTGTAAAAAATGCTACGGCAGCTTCAACTGGTAGTCTTGCTTGTATGCCAGCTGTTAATCTACCAGCAAAATCACTAATATTAGGTTGTCTATCTATTTTAACAGCGCTACCATTAGCAGTTGTTACTGTAAGAGTAAAAGGTAGTTTACTTATGCTACCACCAAAATTATCTCTTTTTGCCGTTGTAGTAAAAGTTGCGCTACTAAAACCCGCGTTGCCACTAACTGAAATAGGTGATATTGTTAGTGTTTGAGCTTGTGTTGATTGTATTTTTTTCGTTAAAACAAGTGAATCTGAACCTAAAGATCTATTAACATCTATACTTCCATCTGGATTTCTAAATTCCACATAAGGCGCATGTATTGTAGCTGAAGTATAGTCTGCTAATAGTATAAACTCGTATTGTATAGAGGTAGCTTTTGTTTCTGGAAACTTTATTATACCAGTATATGTACCAGCGTTAATTCTTTGTCTTGATAAATAATTTTCTGTAGATTCAAAAGTGCTTGTCTTAAAATTATAAAATTTGTTTTGAGTAACGTCTTTAATCCATAAAGAAAAAACAGCACCAGGATCAGATGTTATTGTAAAACGTTTTGTTCCAGGAACATGTCTACTTATAGGAGATGTGTCTATAATAAATTCTTTTATTTGTAGTTTTTTACCACCAAACCTTTCAATATGCTCTATGTCTGACATTAAATCACCATTTGGCATATAGTGATATCCAAGAGGTGCTTTCTTAGATTTTCCTAAAAACATATAGCTTGAGCTTTGCGCTGGAGCATTAGCACTTACGGTACCTGCACCTACTTGTGGTAGAGCAGGCTGTTCACCTGAGCTTGCTGGTTGTGGTGTGTGATATGACATAATTTATTTTTTTTATTTACTACTTTCTGTTATTTCAGACCCAACTGAAAATAACTCAACTTTTTCTAAAGAATTATTTTCAAACTTTACATCAGCATAATATCCTAATAAGCTAGAAGAGTTTATGTTATTATTTTTTGTAAACAAAATAAACATATCATCAGTAGGACTTATTGGATCACCAAATATAGCTTCGTTAACTGTTACTGTAAACTCTGTTATTTCAGTTACTACTCCAAAGGCTATAATTTGATTTGGTTGTAAACTATTGTCTACACTTGGATTTGTATTTTGATAATATACAGTGTCTCCAATTTGTAAAGCGCTATTTATTCTGCTTTCAAACTCCATAACATTTAAAGAATAACTTTTTAAATTACCAATACCTTGAACGCTAGATTCTTCAAAGCTAGTTAAAGCAGGGAAAGTAGACCTTACATTACCATCCGCATAATTAATTTCTACTAGCTCTTCTCTTTTAGTTCCTTTAATATAATTAAACCATTTATTTTCTTTTTTAACAAAGTTTATTAAACTACCTTTTTGCTGATCAGTTTTAAAATCGGTAACGTGCCAACCTTTTTTAACTTCGTGTAATGTTATATAGTCTGTTACGTTAAATTGACCTGGCAAAGGATTTGATAGTCTTGAGCCATAAAAACCTATGTCTTCGTTTTTAAATAATCTTATTTTTCCTTGCCAAATAAGTTCGTCATCACTATTGTATTGTAAAACTTGAGTAGTTGAATCACCAGCTAACGTTTCTTCATCTGGAATTTTTTCTAAAACAGTGTTAGTTTGTTCAACAAGTATGTTAAATTCTATTTCGTTTAAGAAAAAGAATTGGCCATTAAGCTGTGCATCTTCTGGAAAATTAATACTATGTACTGTAGCTAGTTTATCTTTTTTAAGCGCTTCACTTCCTTCGTAACTTAAAGTGTTGTAAGATTTTATAGAGCTTGGCGCTTCATTTAAAAGCACGTTAAAACTTGAACTAACATATTTATCAAAATGATTGTTCATTGTTTCATTATAAAAAGCACTTATATTATCAAAACTATCATCAAAACCTTGTGGTATTAAGTTATTATCATTACTATCGCTTCGTAAAAACTCATAAAAAACAATTACATCACCAACTTGCCAATCACCAGGATTAGAACCTCCAGTCTCTATTCTTCCATAGGCTAATCCTAAAACAGAGTATTGATCTTCTTTTGACCATAACTTTACATCAATAGCATCATGTATCATAATGTTATTTCTATAAACTCTTACAACACCTATAAAGTCTTGTATGTCAGTAGGATTACCTAGAGTTTGTAAAGTATCAACGTGTAAATTATCTATAAATCTTTGCTGATCAAAAAAGAAATATTTACCTGGATTTTCAGGTTGATTAGGGTGATCTATATGCTCAACTACTATATGTCTAAAGTAAAAAGTATTTCTTTTAAATTGTGGTAACTTTGTATTATTATCATAATGATGTTGCCACAACCAACCGTTTTTCATTGTAAAATATTTATTAGCACAGCTAATAGCGTTTTCTGGTGTAAAAGATTTAAAACTAACCCAACTTCTAGTGTTTTCTTTAAACGAAACTGTTTTTTCGGTGTCTAAAACAGTAATATTATATTCACCTTTTGAATCATCGTAACTACCTATTAGTTTTTTGCTTAGTTTTAAATTATCTTTAAACCAATCTTTCATACCGTGGTCAGATATAGCTGTTAAACCGTCTTTTGAAAGTCTTATTATAGCTCCTCTAACTTTATCTGCAAAATAAACTCTATAAGATTCTGAAGCAAAACTTTCAGGGTTTTTAGATATACCATATTCACCAACAAAAGGTCTTGCTTGGCCTAAAACTCTATTTGTTGCTACTAATTGAGGATTACCATCAGCATTAAATACAGCATCTTTATTTGCTAGTATTTGCAATACTTTATCTTCACACATGGCTATTAAATCAGTGTCTCTACTGTAAAGTTTTTGTATACTACCGTAAGTAGGATTTAAGTCTTTAGTTATTTTTTCAGCTGTAATAAATTGATTTAAATTATTAACACCACCAATATCGTTATATATACCAGAATATATTAAGCCATGCTTTCTATGTTCTTCTTTGTAGTAGTTTGCTGTAGAGTATTCTAAAGTTGTAGAAGCTTTTACTCCGTTAGTTATTTTGCTTAAATTAAAACCATCTCTAATTCTGTTAGACTCCACTCCATTACCAAAAGAAAAACAGTTGTGCCAATTTAAAATATAAGAAGTTTCTGGGCCATGTAAATCTTCTTCTATATAAAAACTTGAAGCTCTACTATCAGCATCTATATCAAAATAACCTTTAATTGTTAATCTTACTATAGTACCATCAGGTCTAGTAACATCAAAACTAGAACCAACATCTATATATTGGCTGCCAACTAAAGGAAAACTACCAGCAAACTTTAATGCTAGAGTAATAAAAAATCCAGCAGTTCCAACATAATTAGAGTCGTTAGCAAGAGCTTCATCAGAAGTGTGAAAACCATAACCAGTAATAATAGCTTGATCAGTAAATGCAAACGAAACCGGATTACCAGTATGACTTATATCAGAACCAAGTGGTATTGCTATTGGCATTGTATCAACAGTTAATCTTAAAGGATGATACCCACTAGCTTCATAATAAATATCTAGCGGCGTATTGTCTTGTGGTTCCGTTTCCCATATAGCTGGATTAGTAGGAATGTACTCTTCACTTGGTATTTCTTCTAATATTTCTAAATGGTAAACAACTGGCATAATAACTGGCACTGCTTCTTCGTGTCCAGACAAAGGGTCAAATAGACCAACACCTGTATGCTGTCCTAAAGTTGCAAAATAACTATTAATTCTATTTGCAGAATACTGGCTTAAACCATTGTATGTTGGTTGTTCAAAAACTAAAGCTTCGCCAGCATTTGGAGTAACAGAAAACATGCGATGTGCTAAAACTGTTCTAGTATTTAAATCGTTAGTATCTCTAATAGTAGTAATCTGACTTCCAATACAAGGTTGTGCATATCCAGTTAAAAAAACATCAAAATATGCACCTTGATCTTCTATTTTATAAATAATTAAAGGAGGATCGGTATCAGCTAAATCAGCACCTCCATCTAAAACTTCACCACCATCATTATAACTTGTTAATATCATACCTACTTTAATAGTATGTTGATCACCGGTGTTTTCGTCTGCACCTGACAAACTATCAACAGAAACAATACAGCCAGTTGCGTTTGATGCTTGTGCAGCGTTTGCAGACGATTGATTTATTGATATTTTTAAACCACCTGGTATACCTCCATAAGCTCCTATTGGATTCCAACCTATAGCACCGTCACCACTACTATTTTGAAACCTTAATCTAGAGTTAGTTGTAAAGTTTGGAGAAAACTGTTCTGCTACTTGACCAGCCCATAAATTACTTTCCCACCTTTCGTTATAATATGGAAAGTTAGGTATATTTCCACTACTAGTACCAAAAGGTAGATCTGAATCAGATCTCCAGCCATCACCAGCATAAATTTCTTGTCTTAAAGGAGCTAAAAGAGAAATGTTAGTATATCTTGGACCATAAGCAGAAGGAACAGAAGAAAGTCTAGAGCCATCACCCACGGTATGTCTAAGATGACCGTTTAATTGAACACGATTAACAGTATAAACTTCGCTTGAAGGATCTTCTGTAAACCTAAACTTCATGCCTTCAAAAAAGTTATTCGTAAAATCTGTGTGTCCAGAGTTTGTGTATTCAGGATTTGTAGTTGAATTAATAGAAGTAACTCCAGCGTTCCAAAACTCATCTATCATACCAGAGCCATCATACGAAGCGCCATAGCCATCTACATCATCAATAACACCGTTATCTGAATCGTTTTGTATTGATTGATTATGAAAAATTCCACCCCAACTAATATCTATTTGACCATTATAACCATCTGTTTCAACTCCTTTATTAAAATCTGTTACAGCTCCTCTTGACAAACCTGTTCCTGCTAAAGGTTGAGAAGCTCCAGTTGAAGCTACGTTTCTACTAAAATCTTCATAGTCTATCGCGCTAGCTCGATCAACGTTCATCCATTGAGTTTGTCTAGGATACCAATTATAATACTTGTTTATACCTGGAAGTTTACCTTTGTAAGGTCCAGCATCTATAAACCAGACAGTGTTGTTTACTCTTTGTCTATCACTCCAACCGTGTTTATCAGCCACTTTATAGTCAGCGTTACCATCAGAACCGTTCCATTTACTACCATCTATTCTATGTTGCATCAAACCACCATTTGCACCACCTACACCATATGGATCACCAACAGCCACAGGCCAACTGTATTGAACAGGTCCTGTAAACCAAGTGTATTCTGTATACCAAGCAGCCCCTAGCTCTGCTATTTGATTTGCAGTTAGACCAAAAGTTGGACTACTAGAAAAGCCAGCAATAGAAGTATAACTATTCGCATAGTCTGTAGCATCGCTTACAGCAGTATATTGTAAGTTAGGCCAATCTTCACTTGCTGTATCAGAATCTTTACCAGCAGCTGTAGTTTGTTGATAATAAGTTCCACCTGAAGTAAGTTTTTCACCAAAAATATATGGCGTATACTCAGCGCCTAAATTACTGTTTATAGTATTGGCATTGTAATTTCTAAAAAACGGCGCGTATCTACCAAAGTCTTTAGCGTACTCTCCTTGGTTTTGTCCAGTAAAAGCACTAGAGTGAATCTCATCGTGATTACCTAACATGCTAAAAAGCTTTTTTTGTTCTAGTAATCTAAATGTAGGATTACCTAATGAAGCTTCTAGTTTAGATAAAACTAAATCTTTACCAGTTGAAGAGTCTTTATTTATTTGAACAAAAAACTTTCCATCAAATTTAGACATATTAGATTTTACGTGTTTATAAAACCTAATTTGTATACCATCTTGTATACCTGTTTGAGCTGAATTAAGCATAAAGTTAACATCATCTCCAAGTTTTTCTCTAGTAAATATAAAATAACTTGCGTCACCATAACCAACACCAGCAGCTACATCAAGATCAGTTGTTATACTACCAATTTTATATTTTTTAGATATAGTATTAACAGCAACATCAAAAAATTCAATGTAAAGATCTACTTCGTTAGTATCAATTAAATGAAGTTGACCACCTGTTCTTGCAACTGCAAAAGGATTATATTTTAAACTAAACTCGTCAATGCCTTCTCTTGGGCAGTCAGTTAAATTAGTTTTAAAAACATCAATAGGTAATACTGCAGAATTATCATGAGTAACTCTTGCTACTTGAATTACTTCATCTTTAATAAACTCTGGAGCTTGAGCTTGAATATCTAATATTTTATATTTTGCTTCTTCTTCTACTAATTGATTTGATTCAGCAGCTTTTTTTAATATTATAAAATCATCAATATTTACTTTATTTATATCAGAAGACGGAAAAGATAACCAAACTCTATCTTCACCACCATCATAATATCTATCCATCGCTAAATTATAATACTCACCACTTGTTTCTTTTATGAAAAACTTCATATAAGTTAACTCTAAAGGAATATCTGTATTATTAAAACCAATTTTTATTTGGTTTTGTTTATCAGCATTTACTTTAGATAAAGCTTTAGTACCAGTTGGGTTAGATATTACTGGTGTTTCTCTACCATACTCATCGACAAACACAACACCAAGTTGATATTCTCTTAGTGTTTTTATTGATTTTACTGTTGAGCTGTTTATGTCTGTAGTTAAAAAGTCAAATTTAAAATTAGGATAATATTCTTTACGTGATATAAAACCTCCACCTAACGGTGCATTTTCAACAGTATTTGCAGTTATCAAATTATAACCTTGTTTATAATTACCATAAACTACTCTATTACCTGTTATTTCTTGAGCTAAAGCTTTTTTAGGAACATTATCATAAGGTCTTAATATTTGATTTGTTTCTATAACGTTTTTAATTTGCTCGTTAGATATTGTATAACCACCAGGCATATAAAGACCTTGATTGTTTATTTGAACAACGTTACCATCATCCCAGCTACTACCTATAGTGTTAGGCTTTATAGTATCTATGATATATAAATCTGGTGATGACTCTTCTTTAAATATTAAATCAACAGCTACAACACCATCTGGAATTAAATCGCTTCTATAGTTTTTTACTTCAATAGAAACGGCTCTATTTACCATACCTAAGTTATAACCTTTTTTAGGATTAAAATCAAAAGATCCAGGTAAAAAAGCTGGTTGTGAAAAAGGAGATATAGCTGAATATTCTCCGTCTTGATATTTATATCTATATGCTATTCTAGGAAATTTAAATTTAAATATTTTTTCTTTATTTTCTTCTTTATCTGCAGCGTATTTTAATTCGTTAAAACTTGGTGGCGCTGTAGGTGGTGTTCCATTTATATCAATTATTTCAAATAAACATTGTGCATTAGATTGATCTACTCTTTCAAACTTAACTTGAGACACTGAAAAATTACCTCCACCAGAACCTGTATATACTCTGAATTGACTATCTATATTAGATGCTGGAGATGACCAAGTCCAACCTGCTGGAGTGTAAGAGCCAATGTTGTCAGGTTCATTAAACGAAGGGTGAAAAGGCTCTAAAACGCAAGTTCTAGTATAAGTACCTGGAGCTTCAAATTTAATTCTAAAAAGGTGCATGTCGTCAGCCCCGAAACTATTACTACCTGTTGTAGGATGATTGTTAAATCTTGCTGACTCTACTACAACATAAGCATTTCCTTCTCCTGAAAAAGACCCACCTGGTGGATTTTCTACAGTAACTGTCATTAAGTACTCACCTCCAATTACTAGTTGAGGCATAGACTGTGTAATTATACTGTAACCAGCAGCATCAAAATCTATCTGTTGATTAGCAGCATTAAAAGTTGGACCGCCAGTTGCAATCCAATTTGTAACAAAACTACCATTACTGGTTGGTGTATTAAAACTACCATTAGTTATTTGATCTGAAGGCACGTCAGTAAAATCATTTATGTACCAACTAACTATTCGTGCTTTAACTCTATAATCAGTTATAGGTATACCTGGCGCTTCATTAAAATTAAGTCCTCCAAACTCTTTAAACAATATAACATCTCCTACACTCCAATTTAATTTAAATCCACTATCTCCATTTATATCAGTTTCTATACGAGAAGCAAATCTTTCACCAACACTCATTGAAACAAAATCGTGTAAATGGTTAAAAGCACTACCAGGTGTACCTGCAGTACCAAACCAAAAAGAAGAGTTGTTAGCTAAGTTGTCAGCTCCTCTAACAAACGCAGATCCAGAATCATTACGAGCAACTCTTATAACACCAGTATATGTTTGTGGAACTGAAACTCCATTAACATCTACAGGTGGTAAATCTGGTCTTTCTGATACTAAATCTATTGTTGGAGCTATAATAGGTTGTTTCTTTATAACTGTTATGTGTTCTTCTCTTATTGGTACAGATAAGCCTGTTGTTTCGTT
>TARA_R100001460_G_scaffold2629_3_pt1 | contig 12178 bp, 29 predicted proteins | sample TARA_R100001460 | Tara Oceans TARA_R100001460 (sample SAMEA2622190) | marine metagenome | biome: marine biome (ENVO:00000447); feature: surface water layer (ENVO:00002042); material: "saline water (ENVO:00002010), including plankton (ENVO:xxxxxxxx)" | depth 5 m | reverse complement strand
CTTAACTAGCCATTGTAATATCTTTTGAATATTGTTTGCTTGTGTGTGTTTTATTTCCATTTATATCTCCCTTACTGTTATTGTTTTTTTGCTTCCCATTCAGCAAATTTTTTTTCTACAAAATTAAAAACTTGTTCTGCTACTTTTGGATTGTGGCAAACTGCTACTTTAACTTGATGAGCAGTCATGTTCATGTGTTGAGCCATTTTCTCTACACATTCATTTGCAAAATCTTTAAAAACTTTTTTTTGTTGTTCTGTCATTTTATTTCCCTTTGTTGTTTAATATGTATACAAGATTAATAAATTATGTATATATTGTCAACATATAAAATAAATTTTTTTAGTATTTATATCCATATATTAATTTCTTTGTACCTTGTGTATATTTCTTATCATACCAATCTTCGCCTCTTCTGCTAACTGATATGCCCTGCGTAAAGCCCAGATTTTCCCAATTATCAGCCTTATATATAGCACCAGTTCTAGGAGGCTCTACGAAAGTAATTATACCCAATAAAGTATCTTGGTATTTTTTCTCGTAATCTTTTTTTATTGTTTGCCTATATAATTTTAATATTTGAGTACCAAGATTTTTTTTATTTTTATTATTAACGATTCGGAATACATTGTTATTTATAAATTTTTTTTCATTATCTGTATCAAAATATTTCCTAAATAATTTATAATTTAAGGGAGGAGATGCTCCTCCAATTATACCTATTGGCTCGTTGTTTATGTATATCAAATAATTTAAAGTTCTTCCAACTATACCTTTACTGTTTGGATAATGTTCCATATACCATTTAACAAATAACTCATGAGATTTTTTTATTGGCAATAGAGTTAATACTTCATTGAACATATCAAATTGAATAGAGGTAGATTTATTGTATATCATCCCTGAATGTCCTTTTATATTAGTCTTACTTTTTTGAATACAATCAAAACATTTCAATTTACCAAATGTTGATGATACTTTTTTAGTGCTTCCACATAAGTAGCATTTTTTTTCTATAGACAATTATCCATCTTCTTTTTAAATTCTTGGTAATAATTTTCCTCTGATAACAAAACTTTTTTATAATTTTTTTTGCAATTATTCAGTAAATCATTTCTAAAATTATCGTTTCTAAGTTCATATATATTTTTTTTTAACTCATCAAACTCATTTACTCTTTGAAAATTTTCTATGTTAAAAGTATTATCAGAGTCATAATCTTTCCAGACAAAAGGAATAATATTCATAGCTAGTGCTTCAATATATCTAGCAGTTGTTGCTTTAGAATCTAACCAATTAAAACAAATGGTAGACCTAACATTTTTAAGTAATGGATATAATTTATACCAATCTTTAATCCATTTGTTATTTCTTTTAACTCCAGATGGATAACCTCCTATCAAAACTTTTTTCATGTGTTCTTCTCTATATATTTTTCTTAAAGTTTTTTCTCTTTCGTTTTTTTCTGCAGGTTTCATTTTTCCCCAATATCCAAAATCAATATCTTTGCTTGGTTTAAATAAATCTTGCTTTCTTAATTTTTTTATAAAGTGATATTTCATACCATGTATATTTCCAGAAAAATCTATTTCATCTATTACATTCAATGATTTTAGTTTTATATTTTTTAATGTTTGATTTTCATAAAGTTCTTTACTATCTCCTCTATCACTTCTCCATATTATAACTTTCTTATTTGTAAAATATTCTCTGATATTATTCATATGATTTTCTGATTTTTCTAAATCTCTTGGGTCCATTTGGAGTTGCCCATGATATCTGAATTCGCTATCACTTGGTATAATTATTACATCTGCATTTTTTATGCTATCTGGAGTCCTCTTAGGCATAGTGCCATCAAAAGTAACATTATATGTTAGATACTCATGTTGTGGATTATCATTCATCCATCTAATATAATTTTCAAAAAAGCTATCAAGTACTGTATTTAATGGTTCTTGATAAATTACATATGACCTAATTCTTGCTATCGCTATCTTCATTTTCTACAATTTCAAGTAATCTATCTCGTGCATCTTTTGATAAATAATTCCAATTTAATTTTTTTTCTTTTGCTTTTTGTTTAGCAAGTTGTAAATAGTAATATCCATAATCATAAGGGGTTTTAGTTATGCTCATTTAATTCTCCTTTTTTACAGTTGCATTGAATGAAATTGATACCCTTAAATCATTCTGGTCAGTTGATGTATATGGGTATACCATATGCGTCTGATACGCAGGAAATATATAAAAGTCTTTTGCAACTGGTTCTAAGTTTAGTATAGGTACAGACCATCTTGAGTCTAACCCTGCATTATTTATAAAAGATATTTTTCCGTCTGTATCATGAAAACTTTTTTTACTTGGTATTTTTTTCTGTGGTGTTCTTAAATAAGCTATGGCAGATATTGAACAATTGCTATGAACATGAGCAGGATTATATTCTCCTGCTTTTTGATTTACAAACCACATACTTTTTATTTCTGTTATCAATTTTTTTGTATCTTGTATTCTAGCCTCAGTTGTATCTCCAACTTGATTTGTATTTCCTTGTGCAGAAACAAATTTTTGTATCATCTGTGTGCTAAAACTTATCCAATGTTCATGTTTTTTTAATATCTCACTTGGAATGTTTGGTTCTTCATCAATTTGTCCGACTAGAGTTGGTCCATGACTACTCCACTTGCTTTGCATAACTTCTTTATACATATTTAATAAATCTTCAAATACTTCATCAGGTATTTTTGTTTTTACTATTATGTTTGCCCATGGTGCCAAAATCTCAATTGGTAAATTATACTGCTTTTGATTTATATTCGTCATATAACCTCTCCCATATTTTTAAAGCCGTATCATTGTTAGTAAATTCAGAACGACTTTTGACTCCTGTAATAGCTCTTATGCCATCAACTATAGTTCTAGTTTCATTTGGATTTACTTCTGGCACTTTATTCTTTAACCAAGTTCCAAATGCAATATCACTTCCTAATATACCTGCCTGTTGTATAGCTTTACTTGCTCTGGTATTTACCTCTACTTTTCTATTATCTAATAATGCTACTGCAACCCATTTTTCTTCTGATGGAGTTGGTATACCAAAGTTGTTTGTTACTTTGGTTGCTTCTTCTATTGGTATTTCTATAATCATTTGAACTACATTTCTTGTTTTAACTAATTTAAAATCAGCATAAGTTCCTCTAATAACTGCTTGTGCCATTTAATTCTCCTCTAAAAATATCTAAATATATAAGATTTATAATTTTTACATATTCTTCCTGATTATATTTTTTTATATCTATCTCAGATACTAATTTTTTAAAAAGTTCTATTTTTTTTTCATTTTCCATTTTGTTCTTTCTTCTAAAAATTTTATCAAACATTTCCAACACACATATTCTTTAGCATTATCAACTTTTTTAATCGGTGTACCTCCACATTGTCTGCAATACATATATCCATCATCTACTAATTTTATTTTCTTCTTTTTCATAATATGGACTGCTTAACCAAGTTTGTATTGCTTTTTGTTTTCCAAAATTTTCGTTACCAGTTTTATTATAGAAAAATTTTAATTCATTACCAGTCTTATGTAGCTCTGCATGGCATTTCATACACAAAGGTATAATATCTTTATCTCCTGCTTTCAGGCTCATTGCCCTTATAGAGTAGTGTGGTTTTAAGAGATGATGAGCTTGTATATTCTCAGAACAACAAAGGGAATTGTTTTCCAGAAAAGATTTGCCCATCATCTCATTAAGAGCCACTTCGTTGTATGTCAAGTAAACATGGCTCTCATTGTGCTTGTAATGGGTATATATAGAACACTTAAGACTATGCACCCATTGCAAGTGTTTCTTATTGATATATCTTTTTGACATCAAAAACTGTTATCATCTACTACTTTGCTATCTGGAAATGTTTCTTTAATTTTATCGAAATCAGATTTTTTATCTTCTACCTTATACTCAGATAATGATACTGACAAAAATCCTTCTCCGTTTTGTTTTTGTTTTCTCCAAAAAGCTATACCCATAGTATTATCTATTTTTCTAACTTCTATAACTCCTTTTCCGTCAGGTGCTTTTTCGTTTTGTTTATCTTCTTCTGCAACTTTTTTAATGTTGCCTATAGACTCAAATACTTCAAATGTATCTTGACCTTGTGCATTTTTTCTTTTTATCAATATGCAATTTCTTTCAAAGCCATTCATATTTATTTTGCCTTGCATAATTACATTATAGGGAGCATCTGGATTTATTTTCCATAATGCTCCTTTATTTGTGTTGTCATATTCCATGCTAACCTCTTAAATTAATAATATTTTCTGTATTACTTGCACCATGATTTAATTTCCTCAGATTAGAAAGTTTGAATATTAACTCTCTATTCTGTCCATCATAATTATTTCTACTTAATGCTTTAATAATATTTTTTAATTCTTTATAATTTATTTTTTCTATATTCATTTTAACCTCTCTGTTGAATTTTCATATTGTCTACATTATTCATATCTGAAGCATCATTATCATCATCTCCATCTAATCCTAACAATGCTAATAGTCCATATCTCTTAGCATAAGTTATAGAGCTTCCTAATTGATGTGGGTCGCTTGTGTTTCTTGCAATCAATGGAACTCCCCCATCGGTATACCACTTTCCAGAAGCATGAATTAATCTAGTTTGTATTATAGTTTTATTTTCATTCTGTACTGTTGCTTGACTCAAAGCAAAGTTATACTTTGGTAATATTTCTTTTACAGTTTGCAATACACTAGAAAGACTTGCATACATAAAAGGCTTTGAAGCTTTTTTAGATAAGTAAGTTATTTCAGAGTCTTTGATTGGATTCTGTAAATCATTTAAAAGATTAACTAAGTCTTTTTCAAAACTCGGTACATTATTCTCAATATTGTTCTGCGTCATAGTCTAACCTCCATATTTGTTTAGCTTGTTTTTTAGTTTTTGAATTTGCCCATCTCCAATCATCTAAGTCTGGTTGTATCATGGACAATAGTTCTTCAATATCATTTGAAATAGATAAAAATTTTCTAAATCCTAATGATGCTTGTACTATATTTTCTAAATACTTTTTGGGATTTTCTAATCGTACAGTTTGAACATTTCTTCTGGTAATATTATCTATCCATAATTCAGTCATATCTGTTCCTGCTGATGCTCCATACAATGCTAATTGTCTGGAATGTGATTCTTTCATTTTATTTAAAGATTGAACACTTGTTTTACAATCTCTAATAGCATGGTAAAAATCTCCACTTTTGCCAAATTCAAAATCTATATATCCTATAAATGGAATTTCTAATTCATCAAATTCATATAAAATTCTTTTCTGACAACTTGTAGGTTCTCCTAAATTAGCAAAATGATTATATCCTGCTTTTACATAATCTGATATAGTAGACCTTTCTTTATTTATTTTCTCATCTGTAAATCCATCCCATTTAATTTGAGCATCAAATGAGGACTCTGATATTTGAATAACTTGCTCAACTGATAAATTATTAGATAACATTAATTTTTCAAATCCTTCCTCTACTGCTTTTCCTCTCCAAGCTGAAGGTCCGAAATCGTCAACTCCTCCTGCCATTGCGTAGAGAACTGAAGCAGGATTAGATATCCATGCGTTTATCTTGCTTACTGATAAATGTTCTATATTGTGATTAATAAATGGAGAATTGCTTCTCATAATTTCCCTCTGTTGCATTTATAAAGAAACCATGTTATAACACAATCTGTGCATAGTCAAGATTTATATTTGATGATTTTTTTAAAACCACTATAATGAAAGTATTATGAGATTAAATAACTATTTAAAGTACGCAGGAAAGACACACAAAGACTTTGCTGATGAATTGGGGTTATCTGTTAGTGCAATTCATAAATGGCTCTATGGTCAAAGATTTCCAAGAAAAGAGCATTTAGAAAAAATATATAAGTTGACCAATGGCGAAGTAACTGCAAATGATTTTTTGAATAAATAATGGAAACCCTTATATCAGCCATATGGATGACTATTGCTTATAATCCAATAGCAACTATAAATAATGCTTGTGATTATATTATGAGAGATTTGATAGTTTGTGCTAATGAAGATAAGCATGATGACACTATAAAAAAAAGTATAGAAGATTTCAATAAAAGGGTATCTGATTGTGATTTAATAAAATATGAATATAGAGATGGTAAACATATGTGTTTCTATGAACATCCAGATGGTACAAGAAGTATTTTTTTTGAAGAAGGTAAAAACTGTTCTCATAAAAAACAATGTCTAGGAAAATAAATTTTCCCAAAAAAAAATATAATATTATATATGCAGACCCCCCTTGGTTATTTAAAACTTTTTCTGATAAAGGTAAGACCAAAAGTGCTGATAACCATTATGCCTGTCAAGGTTTGGATTGGATAAAGGGTTTACCTGTTTCAGATATAACAGAAGATAATTCAATACTTTTTATGTGGGTTACTTTTCCTATTCTGCAAGAAGCTTTTTCTGTCATAGAAAGTTGGGGGTTTACCTATTCTACTTGTGGCTTTGTGTGGGTTAAAACAAATAGAAAATATAATGTAAATCAAACTTCTTTTTTACCCTATCAATCATTAGATAGTTTTTGGGGATTGGGATATTGGACTCGTTCAAATGCTGAGTTATGCTTGATTGCTAAAAAAGGAAAAATATCAAGACTTTCTAATAGTGTGCATCAGCTTATATATGAACCCATAAGAGAACATAGCAGAAAACCAGATATAGTAAGAGATAAAATAGTTGAACTTTGTGGCAATATACCTAGAATAGAATTGTTTGCTAGAACAAAAATAGATGGTTGGGATTATTGGGGAAATGAAACAGAAAAATACACAAAAAAAACTTCAGAAAAAATCTAAATATGCTGAGTATGATGTCAATAAAGACGGTATTGTATCTGACGAAGAATTAGAGAATATGAAAGAAATAAAAAAACTTGAACATGAATTAAGAAAACACCGAGCCCAAAGAAGGATGGCAACTTTTTCTCTGGTAGGAATGGGTTTATTTACTGCTATGATGTTTATGCCTTTTACAACCATAGAAAGAATAGAGGCACTTAGTGATATTAGTAATTTATTTTATATATCTGGAGCAGGAATAGTCGGAGCTTATATGGGAGCTACTGCATGGATGTCAAAAAAATAGTTGAATTTGATATTGGTATAAAATGGAAAAGGCAGGGGGGAGATAATCCTTATGCTATGGTCTTTAATGCAAAAAGAGTTTGGAGATTTACTCAAGAAGAAGATGCAAATAAATATACATATATGAAACTATTAATACAAGATAATGCAGAAGAATTTAGATGGGGGTTACAAAAACAAAAAAAGATTATGTTATATAAGCATAAAAAATTTGTTTATTTTGTAGCTCCTCCAAATTATGTTTATAAGATTGAATTGCCAGAAGATAAAAAAAAGAAAAAAAAATTTACAAAAAATAAAGATAAAAATATATTTATAAAATGATTGATTATTTATTACCTTATAATATTTGTATTCCAATGTTTTGTATATGGGGGTACACTCTTAATTTGATTATAAAAAAAAAAGTTTATGTTTCTGATATTCTCACAGTCATTATTGTTAGTATTATATTTATTAGGCAGTTTGATTTTTTTATCAGTTTGTCTAGTGGTCTATGTACTTTTATTCTCTGTTTTTATCGTGATAAATATATTAATTATTTCCGTAGAATGTTTAATAAAAACCCCCTTAAAAAAAATTAAGAGGGTAAGTTGGAGATGAATAAATTAAAATAATTTAGTCTGGTTATTATCTCTTGGTTTCCATCTGATGTCAATAAGTCTATAATCTTTGCCGAACTTTGATTTAAATATTTTTGTTGATGGTTTTAATTCTTTTAAATCTTTTGGACTAAAATACATTGTTTGATTATCGTGCATTATTATCATTCCACCTTGTTTTATAGCTTTATCTCTTTCATAATCTCTGATACTAACAAGAAAACCATGATATAGTTTTGTTACTTTTTTTCTTAAAACATTTCTCATTTGTTACTTCCTCTTGCTTTTAATTTATCTTGCAATAACTCTCCAAACTTAAAACCATCTTCATAAAACTGTTCTAGAATATGTTTGTGGTTACTTTTATTACTTTTACATTTAAATGAATCTTCTATCCCATCTTTAAAAGCATCTATTATATCATCTGTCTTAATACCATTTGCCCACATAGCACTCATTTTAATTTCCTTTCTTTTCTATAATTTTTTTTGCTCTAACTATATCTAATTCACTCATGTTACTTGCTATAGAAAGAGCAAGGTCAGTAGCTTGTTTAGATTTTTCTTTTGTTGGTGCAGTTATTGCTAGTTTAAAAGCTAATACTAAAGCTTCAAAGTCATTATTAATCATTACACATTCTCCATAAATTGTGGTATTGGTCTGTTAGTCCATCTAGCAAAATATCTTTTATACTTTTTGTAATATTCTTGATATGCAGTAATGCTAGAATTTCTTTTTACATCATCTGGCATACATTGTGGTGGTTCAATGAAATATCCATCTGGAATATTTCTAGGAGCATGAACTAATATGCTTCGCAATTTTTTTTCTGTCATATGGGTTTTTTCATATCTATGGGTATATTCGCAACATAGGTATGTCCATAACATTGCTAACCACTTGTAATTAGATTTATTAGTTCTTGTCCAGATTGTACTTGGATGATTTAAATGTGCTACTTTATATACTTCTAAATTATTATCTAGCACTCTATGAGCAGTTGATAATAGTTGAGCATATTCAATAATCATTTTTACACAATGCTTATCACAATGCAAAGTAGCACATTGCAAGGGGTCTTTGTCTAGATAAAAAATATTCATTAACTATTCAGCCTTACATATTTTTTCAACTCTTCTACAGATTCTTTTTCTTCCTTCCATAGTTTGTAATTTATAAGCAATGCTTTTTGTATCTCTTGAATTGCTGAGGTACATTCTATATTAGTAGTAATGTCTTGAACATTTCTTTCTCTAATTCTTACAAAAGATTTATTAAGCTTCTCTAGTATCTTGGTTATCTTTTGTAACTCTTCTTCTTTGTATATACATTCGTGCATTATATCTCCTCTCTGATAATATTAAATTTTTTACTTTTATTATGTTTAAAAAAATCTTTTAATTTTTCGTCTGCCTTATCTCTTGATACATCTCTAATTAATTCATTACACATTGGTAAACCTCCAAATTCTATCGTATGAACATCAACTGTAAATAAATTAGTTGTAGTATTTCTTTTTATTATAACTGTATCTTTCATTTGTTATCTCCCATTCTAAATCTAATTCCAAAATCAACTTTCTCAAATAATATATTCCAAAGTTCATTTACATGAATTCCAATACAGTCAGCTAATTCTCCCATTTCAAAATGAAATGCTGAATATTGTTCATCATCTGTTACTCCTGAACTTTTTGTTAATTTCTGAAATCTATCTATTAAGTCTTCTAGTATCTGCTCTTGAATGTTTGTTAATATCATTATACTGCCTCCTTTATCATCTTCATTTTTTTATTATGTTGGTCTGTTACTAAAATATCTGCATTAGGATAATAGTAAGAAATTTCTTTAACTGCTGTTAGTAATTTTGTTTGGTCTGTCCAAATCTCAACTCCATCATTTTTTCTTACTGATGTTCTCCAATGATTTTCGTTATCATATCTTGAAATGTTAATATATATTTTTGCTCCTAACTCTGAGCTGTTAGTTTGTGAAGTATCTTTTTTAATTAAGTTTGTCATTTATTTTTCTCCCTTTATTTTTCTAATTATATTAGTGATAGTATTATTTTTATGATTAAGAGAATGATGGCAAAAAACTTCTTCTCCATTTAAATAAACTATATAAGTTCTACCTACATATTTTAATCTCTTCTCTCCAAACTCTAATCCTTCTGAAAAAAATCTTTTAATTACAGTTTTAATTTCATTGCCATCAACTGTTTGAATAGTTCCATTATCATATTTCTCATATCCAAAAAATTTAGCATCTGAATTTAAAACTTTTATATTAGTAATTGTCATTTCGTTTTTCCCTTTGTTGTTATTAATCATGTATACATAATATCAAACTGTTATCATATGTCAACAATATAATGAATAAAATATATACTTATTTTATCCCAGAAATCTGGGCTTTTCTGGACTATTTACAAAAAAATGTAAAAAAAAACTATACACAACTTGTCATATATATATAATTTGTATTTTATTGGAGAATCACTTATGAGCATAGAATGTTTATTATGGAGCAAGAATGTTAAAGGCATAAACTGTACGGAAAAGCTTTGCCTTACTTGGTTATGCAATTATGCCCAAGAAGATAATATTGCATGGGCTACAGAGAATCATCTGGCAGATATTATGAATAGTACGAGCAGAACTGTTAGAAGATGTTTAAAAAGTTTAGAGGAAAAAAATTTAATAAAAATTGTTTTTAGATTTGATGAAAACGGAAAACAAATAAGAAATGATTTTAAAATATTAATTGATAACGAACAACAAATGTCCACCCCCACTAGGACACCAGTGTCCACCCTTAAAGATAATAATAAAAATAATAATATATACACAAAAGAATTTGACAATTTTTGGTTAATCTATCCAAGACAAGAAAATAAATTTTATGCGTTTCAATGTTGGAACAAAGTAATAACAAAAAATAAACCAGAGGATATAATTAGATTTACAAAATTTTTTGTTAATAAAAATAAAAGTACAGATTTAAAATTTATCCCCCATGCGTCAACTTATTTAAATAGAAAAATATTTTTAGATTATGAAAATTTTACAAGAATTAGAAAAGATACCATTGCAGGATAGGAGATGTTATGATTAATGTATCAAGATTAAGAATTGGAAGTAATAAAATACAATGTCCAAAATGTTCACATACTAGAAAAAATAAATCAGATAGATGTTTGTCAGTAACACTAGAGTCTGACCAAAGCTATGTTTGGAATTGTCATCATTGTGGATGGAATGGTGGTTACTCTCCACATTTTGCAAAACAACATTACTATCCATACACAGATAAAAAAATATATTCTGTGCCAAAAGAAATAGAGAAAAAACATATGGAAACTAAATATCAAGAGTTTTTTAAAATAAGAAAGATTTCAGATAATACTCTTAAATATTTTAATATATCATTTAGCAAAATAAAATTTAATGGAACAGAAAAAGAAACTGCTATCTTCCCATATATTTATAATGGCAAAGAAGTAAACCACAAGTACAGAAGCATTGATAAAGAATTCAGGCAAACTAAAGATGCTCAGAGAACTTTATACAATATTGATTGTTTATCAGAAAAAAGAGATGAACCATTGATAATTGTTGAGGGAGAAATGGATGTTCTCAGTTTGCATGAATGTGGTTATACCAAAGTAGTGAGCTTACCAGACGGAGCATCTAAAGAAGCAAAGTTTAGAGATGATGATAAAAGATTTGATGCTTTAAAAACTCATGCTGAAGAATTAGCAAAGGAGCAATCAATAATCATAGCAACCGATAATGATGAAGCAGGAAAAGCTTTAGCATTAGAACTAGCTCATAGATTTGGAAAAGATAGATGTAGTTATGTTGATTGGGGTTCAATTACATTATCTGGCGACATTAAATGTAAAGATGCTTCAGATGCTTTATCTTATGGAGCTACTGATACAATAAAATTATTCATTGATAAAGCAAAGCCATACCCAGTTGAGGGATTATACAAAGCTAATGACTATATAAATCAAGTCATGGATTTATATGAAGGCAAAGAAGAAAAGCCACTAACAACAGGATATGAAGTGTTAGATTCTGTATATAGATTAATGACTGGTGTTTTTACAATAGTTACTGGTATACCTAATCATGGAAAGTCTAATTTTCTTGACCAGATTTTAGTAAATGCAAGTAAACTACATAAATGGAAATTTGCTATATTCTCTCCAGAACATTCAACCCCAAGACATTTAACTAGATTAGCTGAAAAATATTTAGAATTACCATTCACAAAAGGAGCTACAAGAAAAATGAATGAGGCAGAATTATTACAAGCTATGAAATATTTAAATAACAATTTTTTCTTTTTAGAATCAAGAGAAGAAAGACCTACTAT
>TARA_R100001460_G_scaffold458_2_pt1 | contig 12197 bp, 6 predicted proteins | sample TARA_R100001460 | Tara Oceans TARA_R100001460 (sample SAMEA2622190) | marine metagenome | biome: marine biome (ENVO:00000447); feature: surface water layer (ENVO:00002042); material: "saline water (ENVO:00002010), including plankton (ENVO:xxxxxxxx)" | depth 5 m | reverse complement strand
TCTACAAATGTGTCAGGTTCAACTGCACGATTCCAGAAAATAGGCGCTGGATCAGCTTCAACTAAATCTCGCAATGGTAATGTTACTCCTATGGAGTTAACGCACACTACTGTCGAAGCGACAATGGAAGATTATTATGCCGCTGAGTACATCGATAAGCTTGATGAATTAAAGGTTAATATTAACGAGCGTCAAGCTGTTTCTCAATCTGCTGCTGCTGCACTTGGTAGAAAAACAGATGAACTTATCATTACTGCAATGGATGCGGGTGCTAACTCTACTCAAATACATGACACTGGCTCTGCTCTCGCAAAAGCAGATTTACTATCATTGTTTGAAACATTTGGTACTGCAAGTGTTCCTGAGGATGGTCAGCGTTATCTTGCAATGTCTCCTGCTGGTTTTGCAGATTTGTTTGCAATTACTGAATTTGCTTCAAGTGACTTTGTTGGGCCTCAAAACTTACCATTTGCAGGTGGCATGACAATGAAAGAGTTCCTTGGTTTCAAGGTGTTCTCAACGTCTGCTGTGTCAGGTGGTAAAAACTTTGCTTACCATACAAGCGCAATGGGTATCGGAATTAACTCTGATGTCCAAACAGAAGTAAACTATGTTGCCGAGAAAGTTTCTCACTTAGCAACATCAATGATGTCAATGGGCGCGGTAGCTATCGATGATAACGGTATCTACGAAGTCCTAGACAATAACTAAGGAGAGTAATCATGGCTTATAGCGCAGCAAATCTTACTCGAATTGGTGGTGCATCTAATGGCGATCTTTGGCTTTATAGTTCAGCAGACGCTATTGCTACTGTAAATACATCAGGATATTTTAATAGCGCAGCTAATATGCTTGCTGTTAGAGATGTAATTATTGTTGTAGACACCAATACTCCGACAACTAACTTTGTTAATGTTCTTTCGAACACTGGCTCAGTAGTTGATGTTTCTGATGGCACAGCCATCGTTGAAACTGACGGGGATTAATAATAGGAGTGGGGGCTTCTGCCCCCATACTTAAACATGGCAAGTACACCATCAAATAGTGCAATAGATATATGTAGTAGGGCTTTAATCCTTGTCGGTGCAGAGCCTATTACCTCTTTTGAAGATGATACTTCAGAGGCTTTGATTTCAGGTAATATGTATGAAGATATTGCTAGATCAAACTTAGTGTCTACTCGTTGGAGGTTTTCTAGTAATCAGGCCGTTTTAAATAGATTGTCTGAAGCACCTACTGGAAGGTTTGATGCTGCATATCAATTACCATCTGGTATTTTATTTACTCACGCTGTTACCGTAAGAGATCTTCAGATTGAGTATAATACATACGGCAATAAAATATTTTGTGACGCATCTGAGCAAGACGAGCTTATAATAGATTACACTTATAGGGCTAATGAGGCGGATTGGCCTTCTTATTTTTCAGTTTGCGTTCAGTATGCAATGGCAAGTATCTTTGCCACAGCACTAACAAGAGATGAATCTTTAGCTAATCTTATGTCAAATCAATACGAAAGACTTTTAGCCAAGGCCAGATCAACTGACTCTCAGCAACAAACAACCAAAAAATTTATTACTTCGAGGTTTATTACTAATAGGCGTAGTTAATGCGAAAAGCCAGAGTACCAATAACAAACTTCCAGTATGGAGAAATTAGTCCGTCTTTGTCATCAAGGACGGATTCTGCTATATATAACTCTTCAGCACAAAGTGTTAAAAACTTTTTCCTTATGTCGGAAGGTGGCGTAAAGAAAAGAGGTGGCTTTAAATTTATACATGACTTTACTGGTGTTACAGAAGATACATCTAAAACGCAGCAAGTAAGAATTATTCCATTTATATTCTCAGATGATGAACAATATATAATTGCTCTATCAAATCAAAAAGTCGAAATATTTTTTGTTAACCCTACTACTGGCGCTGTTACTTTAGCAACTACTCTTACAGCTGATACAAATAGTGATGCTCTTGTATGGACTGCTGAATACTTACACGAAATAACTTATGCTCAAGGTGGTGATATTTTATTTCTTTCTCATGCTACATTTGAAACACAACAGCTTATAAGAACTGGTTTAAATAGTTTTCAAGTTGAGCCTTTTGTTTTCCAGACACAAGCGGGTGCTGCTAGGATATATCAGCCTTACTATCATTTCCAAGCTACTGGCGTCACATTAAATCCATCTGCTACAACAGGCACAGGAATAACTGTAACTACTAGCCTTCCTTACTTTGATCTTACTGGTGGTGCATCAGAATTAACTGGTGATTTTCCAAATTCTAAGCATGTAGGCGTTAGACTGAGGTATCATGAATCTGAAATATTAATTACTAGCGTTCAATCTAATCTTCAAGCTACTGGAAATGTAATAGATGAGTTGTATGTTGAGCTTGATGCGAACGCTATAAGAACAGTAGATGGCTCTACTACAATAGAAATACAGCATATAAATCATGGTATGTCTGCTAGTGACTCTGTTACTGTAAGAAATGCCACTGCTGTTGGGGGAATAAATGCCGCACAAATTAATGGCGCTAGAACTATACAAGCTGTAATCAATGAGGATAGGTATACTTTAACAGCTGGTTCTGCTGCAAATGTTTCTGAAGATGGTGGGGGTAATATAGAAATTATTACTCATGCTCCAACAGAACAATGGTTCGAACAATCATATTCTAAATTAAGAGGATACCCTGCTGCTGTAGGCTTTCACGAGAATAGATTGTGGTTTGGTGGCACTCCATCACAACCTGATACTATATGGGCAAGCAAATCTGGTTTGTATTATAACTTTGATATAGGTGAAGCTTTAGATGATGAGTCCATAGAATTAATACTAAGCATTGGTGAAGTTGCTACTATAAGACATTTTGTTTCAAATAGAGATATACATATTTTTACAGCGGGTTCTGAGTTTTTTATCCCATCATTTCAGAATGAACCAATTACCCCTACTAATGCAAGAGTAAAAAGGCAGACTTCATTTGGTAGTACGTTTACCAGACCTCAACCATTCTACGGCTCTACATTATTTACACAGTTAGGCGGTTCTGCCGTAAGGTCTTTTGTATTTAGTGACTCTGAAGCTGCTTACAAATCAGATCCAATATCATTGCTATCTGCTCATTTAATTAATAACCCTATTCAATCATCAGTTACCATAGGTGATATAGGCTCTTCTGATGCTGCTGTTTTCTTTGTGAATGCTGATGGAAGTCTTGTGGTGTACAACTTGAATAAGGTAGAAAATATTGCGGGCTGGACAAACTTCGAAACCTCTGGAAAGTTTCATTCTATAGCTAGTGTATCTGATAAACTATTTTCAGTTTTGAACGTAGACTTAGGTTCTGGTTCTAATAGTTTTGTTTTATGTGAATTGGATAAGACTGCTAATTTAGATTGCTCTAAGACATACACAGGAATTTCCAATGGTGTATTTTCTGTATCTTCACAATTTGAGAACGGTGCAGTATTAGATGTTATTAATGGTACTGATTACCTTGGGTCTTTTACTGTATCTGGTGGCAATTTAAATGTGTCTGCTGTTGATACATCTCTAACAAGTTGTGAGGTTGGCTTTGGTTTTAATGTAGAGCTAAAGACTAATCCGTTAGATTTAAATACTAACATTGGACCAGAAACAGGGAGGCCAAGAACCTTATCTAGCATAATACTTGATATGAATGATACTTTGTCTGTATCTGTAAATAGCAAAAAGTTAATTATTAGAAATGTAAATAGTGATTTTAGTCAAGCTAGACAGCCTGTTACTGGTAAAAAGGAATTTAGATTGTTAGGTTATAGCAGAGATCCACAAGTAACAATTACACAAACAGCGCCATTAAAAGTTCAAGTTAATGGTATGGTTGCGGAGGTGACTTTCTAATGCCGCCAGTAAATCCAATACCCATAATTACAACTTTTTTAGCTCTTTTCGGCGCAAAAAAATCTTATGATACGGCACAAGACGCTGCTCAAAAAGAAAGAGAAGCAGGAGAATTACAAGCTAGGCAATATGTTTCTGAGCTTTTTGCTGCACAGACTGAAGCAAATCAAAGGATGAGAAGGAGACTTGAAGATCAAAAAATAGCAGAGTCTCAAAACATAGCCTTCTTTAATATGTTAGGTCGTACAGATAGATCTGTTGACGCTTATATGAAAAGAAACAGAGATATTGTTCAAGAAGATGTAAGAACTATAGAGTCTCAGCTTGAACTAACAAAGGCTAATTTACAAACTCAAGCATCTGTTTCATATAAATATGGTCAGAATGTGGCGGCAGGAATGAGGTCTGTTGCTACAACTAATCTTTTAAGCAATATGTATGATCTTTCTACAAGTGCAGACTTCAGAAATTTATTTGCTACTTCAGACTCACAAAGCAATACAGCCTTAACTAATAAAGAGAATTAATAGTATGCCTATTGTAAGAGCAACAAGACAGTACAAAAATATAGGACCAGTTGGTGTAGTAAGGATTAACACTGGCGAGTCAGAAAAATACGCAAATATTTCTGAGTCAATAGGAAAGCTTACAAGTATAGCTATTAATGAGATGGCTAGGCAGTCAACTATATCTGCTACACAAGAAGCACAGGAAGTTTCCTCAAAAAAAATAACAACCTTAAATCCTTTAACTGGAAAGCCTGAGGCTTTAGATTGGATTGGAGACAACCCATTCTTTGGCAGAGTCGGCGCAGAAGCTTATGCTAGAGTTATAAGCGATAGATTTCAATTGGAAATTGAAAATGAGTTTAAAGAAAAGGGAAGGGAAATTGCAACAGAATATATTGATGACCCTTATGGTGCAGAGAAATATAAAGAAAAGTTTTCCTTATACTTAGAGTCTATGGCTAAATCTTCTGAAGAAGGTGGCAAAAAAACTGCTTATACTAACTTTATACTTAATGAAGGGCAAAAGTATGGCGCTGCTACATATTCAAATATGTTGGAGAAGCAAAGACTAAGACAGAAAGAATTAAATGCTCGAAGCATTATTGATAAAAACCAGTTGGACTATGAAGTTTCTTATGACTTTGGCTTAAATAAAAATGTAAAAATGTTTGAGCAATACCGAGAGTCTGGGATTGGCAGGAATGAAGATGGTGTTTTATCAGCTACTTTAAATGCATCAGCGCCTAGTGCTTTTGATGCTGAATACAGCGCTTCTTTTATGGTTGGTTTTATATCAAAAGTATATGAAGAAATTCATACTGGGCGCGGTTCTGATATGGTAGATCCTAATGACAGGATTCTCTTAGAAATTGCAATTAAAAATAATAATGCAGAAAATCTTCCTGATTTTATAAAGATGAAAATTTCTGGACTTATAGATGAAAATAATAAATTTAAATTTGTTAGTAAGGATAATAGGTCAACAATTTTATCAAGTATTAAAGAATTTAGATCTACTTATGAACAATTAGAATCAAGGCAAAATGCTGAAGCAGCGCTTGAATTACAAATTGAGCAGGATCGTTTTAAGGATAGCCTTTTAAATCAAAACCCTACAGGTCTTTTATTACGCAATGGTTCTGATATAAAAAACAATCGATCAATGGTTGATGTTGTGAATTTCCTTATGGATACAAACAATAAAGCCCAAAATATAATTGATAATATAGAAAAAAATACTAATGAAAAGGATCACAAAAAGTTAAAAGAAAAAGCAAGAAGAGAACATCTTGACGCTTTTCTCAGCTTAGTGGCTTTGGATGGTCAGATAGATAAAGTAAATAGTTTTTTAACTGGCGGCAATATTAATATAGGTAATGAGTTAAGTGCATTCCAAAGAAAAATAATTTTTTCTCTAAGAAATGATAATATTTCTTTTTATAATAGTTCTGAAGATTTAGATTACTCAAGGGAATATCTTAAGAATGCAGAAGATAAAGATAATGAAATTCTTAAAAAACAGTTTTTGGCCTTAGATCTTAATGAAAAGCATGCTGCTTTAATTGAAGGTATAGGAGATAATTCTGTTACTGATGAAGATATTTTAAAACATAAAGAAGAAATAGAGAATGCTACTTATATAGGTATTCCAGAAAAAAATCAGTTAAAACAAAGTTTATCTTATAACACTGCAAAGTCTATGCTGAATGATCTTAATTCACCATCTTCTGATACTTTAAATAAAATGCAAATATACATAGGGAGTAAAGGTAACGATAATAGGGGTCTTAGCGAGTCTGAGTTGCTTACAGCCGATAAAATAATAAAAATTATTTCTGAAAGTAACGTTGTTGCCGACAAATTTATTCGCAACCTGTCATCTTTAGAAAATGCCATAAAAGATGATGAAACTAAAAAAGGAAAAGAGAGAAAAAAAGCTGACGAGCTTTTGCAATTAAGAATTGAAACTATTACAGCAAGCAATACAAAAAAAGAAAAAAAACACAGAGAAGAAATGGACAATATAATGTCAGATAATTTTAACATTTCTTCTGCTGCTGACCCAAATTCTTTAACACCTGCATTTTACCCACTAGCAAGAATTACATTACCAGAAAGTTTAATATCTGGTCTTAATAACTTTTTAAGTGGTACTGCGCCAGAAGTAGACGCTGATACACTTCTTAAACATGCGATTCAATTATTTAATGATGAAAGCCCATCTGGTCCTGTTAATAGATTTGGAGATATTTTTGGGGAAAATACAGCTTTGTTAAGGGAGGTTGCTCGAAGAAAAGCATACTTTGGAGATGAAAAAACAGCTAATGAAATACTATTAGAAATAAAAGAACAAGCTAATTCTCCTACTGCAAAAATAAATAGAGATAGAGTATTTAGTCAATTATCTCCTGTTGAGTTTATTCAAAACAAAATATCTCCAGATACCGTAGTTGTGTCAGATCTTGCGCCTATAGCAGAAATGTATGCTGAAATGGGTAAAACATCTCAAGAAATAATAGAAGAGCTTACTAATTATTTTGATGAAAATTATAAACCATCTGAACATGTTATAGATCCTAACAGTCCATTTGTTCGTGGTAAGAGTGTTTCTAAAATGTCACTAGACATAGTTTTCCCAGATCCAGAAGAAAAAGCTGAGTTTATTAAACTTGTTAATCAAGAACTTCCTAGAGAATTTAGATTAGGAGAGCCACAAGATATTTCTTATATTAAAAAAAGAGAAGTTTCAACGAGAAGTGGCTCAAAAAGAATAATGAAAGATACTGTAGTAACAGGGCAAACAAAAGAGGTATTTCTTGTACCTTTTGATGGCGGCGATATTCCCCAGTTTTATGCTTATTTTAGAGATGAAAACAATGAAATAAGACCTCTTATTTATGACAAAGTACTCGATGAGTTTGGTTCTTCTGAGCTTACATGGCCTTTGTTTGACACAAGTATGACTGAAAAATTTGCACAAAATAAATACAATCAATTGTTAAGATCTATTCAAGCAAAAGCTAGAGAAGAAGAAGAAAAAGCTAGGGAAAGGGGTGCGAAGCCATTTTTTGCAGAAGATAGTATTTTTAGAAAACTTCCTGTTATTAAATTTTATGGTGTGGATTTACCATAATGAAAAATGCCTTAAGAACAAAACCTGTTATAGAGTATTTACCTGATAGACCAATTGAAGAGCAAGAAAGTCCTGAGTTTATGGAGGTAGTAGGCTCTATGCTTGGCATGAGATACGATCCTCTTATAGACAGAGTTAGAGAGTACAATAAATTTGGTTGGCGTCCCGAAGTAGAGGATGGTTTTAGCGCAGTTGATAATGTTTCTGATGATTTAAAAATGTATTCTGTTGAACTTGCTAGAGCAACTAGTATGGAACATTTAAGGCATTTAGAAAAAGATTTAAGAGAGAATATTTCTAGAAGAGATATTTATGGAAGAGCCTCTATTGGTATGCAAATGGGAGCAGAGGCTTTTGATATTATTAATTATACACCACTTCCTTTTATAAAGGGCGGTAGCATAGCATACAAAGCTTTAAAAACTGGTACTGCTACTGGTGCAATTGTAGCAGGGCAGGAAGCAATTCGTTATCCCTTTGATCCTTTGGCTACAAAACAAGAGGCCGCTATAAATATTGGCAGTGCGGCTGCATTTGGTTTTGCCCTACAAGGTCTTATATCTATACCAATAACAAGAAGAGCTAGAGCAACTAGAGATGCAGAAGTAGAAATAAATAATCTTAGACAATCTATAGATCCTACATACAAGCCTACGATTGTAGGTGAGGGTTTTGACAAAAGCCAAAAGTTATCTGACTTCGATACTGTTGGAGATCCTTCTACAGCAACTACAGATTTAAGCATTGCTGATAGTATCTTTACTAACTCATGGCTTTATAATGCTGTAACAACGCCAATGAAAAGAATACTGCAAGACAAAAGTATTCCTGACAGCGTAAAGCTAACAACGTTAGAGATAGCAAATGATTCTGGAATATTACTTGCTGCAAACAAAGCAGGTAAATCATTAAGACCTTCTGTTCATCAGAACGCTAAATTATTAGATGGCGAAATGGTTCAGGTTTATGATGACCTTGTACAGATATGGGGGAAATCAACAGGCAAAGGTGCAATCAAACCATTAGACTATCTTCACAAAAGATCTGATTTTGAGTCATGGGTTGAAAGAGTAGATGCAAAAATAATACGTGGAGAAAAGGCTGCTGATAATTTTGAGTCAGAAGCAATGTCTGCATTAAACAAGTTTTATGATGATTGGGAAGTTAGATTACGTGAAGAGGGCATGATTGGAAGTAATGCTTTCTATAAAACTGATATTAAAAAACGACAGAACAGAATAGATTTTTTAGAAAAAAAACTTAAGACAGCAAAAACCAAAGATGCAAAAGCTGCAATAAATAGATCTATTGCTAGACAAAGGCAAACAATGGAAATGCATCAGTCTATTCTTGATGAAATAGGTGAAGAACCAAAAGTAAAACCAAGAAATGAAACTGTATTTAGACCAAGGTATTGGGACAGGGACTATATTAAAAAAAATAGAGAAAAATTTGAAACTGTTTTAGCTAGATGGTTTAAAGACAACCCTGCTGAAATAGAAAGAATGACAAAAGATGGTGTTGAAACTTTTAGACTTTCTACAAGAACAAGTGATGTAAATGCTAGAGTTAAAGACATCACAGATAAAATTATTAATAATGGTGATCCATTAGATTTTGACCAAGCATTTTTTGGTATGGGTAAATCAAAACATTTGAAACACAGAATGATTGATATACCAAACTCAGAAGTTTTAGAATTTATACACACTAATCCTATTCAAGTAATGAGAGCTTACACTACAAGAACTGGGTCTAGGTATGAGTTTTCTAAGCAGTTTGGCGGTAGATCTATTGACGAACTATTAGACGATCAAGAGCTAGATTTAATAGATGCAGGTGTAAAAGAAAAAAAAAGAAATGCTGTCCTTAGAGATCAAAGACATCTTTATGAAAGAATTGCGGGAACTGTTATACATAGAGATCCTAGTTCTTGGGATTATAAAGCAGCCGAAGTATTAAGAACCGCAGCGCAGCTTGGGTACTTAGGTTCGGCAGGTATTGCGACACTTACTGAACCTGCAAAGATTATTATGGAGCATGGGCTTGGTAAAACCATGAGAGGTTTGTTTGGTGTTATGCAAAACAACCAAATTAAACTTGGTGGTAAAGAGGCTAGAATAGCAGGTGAAGCATTAGAAATATTGTTTGGCAGTGTGCATTTAAGATTAGTAGATGATCTTGGAAACAATCCTTTGCGCTCAAATATTTTTGATAAGTCTAAAAATGCGTTTTATTTATTAAATGGATTAGCTCCATTAACAAGAATATTTAAAGACTTTGATGCTATGATGCGCAGTCATACTTTAATAGATTATTCTGTAAGATTATCTCAGGGCAAAGCAACTAAAATGGAGCAAGATTATTTAGCAAGATATTTGATTGATGCTCCTATTGCTAATCGAATTGCAAAACAACAGGGTAAATGGGAAAAAGGTGAGTCTGGTTTATATTTAGCAAACTCAGATACATGGACAGATGAGCTTGCTCAAAATAGATTTAGAAATGCATTAGGCTCTGGTGTTGCAAATACTATTCTAATGGGAACTCCTGCTGATAAACCAATTATTACAGACGGTATTGCATACATTCCTATGCATGTTGCAAGAAAATTTGGAATGAAAGAAGATTCTAAATATAGAGGGTATGCTAGAATAGAAAGTGGATTGCTTGGTCTGCCATTTCAGTTTTATAGTTACAGTCTTGCTGCTGTTAATAAAACAATGGGCGCTTTTGCTCATGGTCAAATAAAGAGTCAATTTATTGGTAGTGCTGCTGCTCTTGGCTTGGGGTATATGGTGCTGCAAGTAAGAACCCCTGATTATGTAGAGCTTAGTTATCAGGATCAATTTGCTAGGGCATTTGATTATTCTGGATTAGCACCACTTTACAGTGATTTGTTTTATACCTCTATGGCTACCTCTCTTGCTCTTGGTGGTCCAAACATAACAAATGGTATTCTTGCACCTAAATATCCACAAGAACCAAACATTGCTGATGCTGTTACTGCTGTTGCAGGTGCAGGTCCTTCTGTTGGGTTAGATTATTACAGAGCTTTTCAAAATCTTCTTACTGGGAATATAGGAGAAGGTACAAAAGATCTTGGTAGAGTTTTGCCTTTTGCTCAACTATTTTGGTTAAAAGGTTTTACTAATAATTTAACTAGAGCAGTTGATGATAATGTTGGATCTATAGGAATAGGTAGATTTTAATTGTGCGGATAAAATTGTTTTTTGTGCGTTGCTCAAGTTAAACAATTCTGTAATTTAGATTTGAAATCTAAAGGTGAAACATGACAATTAATATAGCAGATAATTCTCCTCGTGTATCTTACTCAGTATCTCAGGGAGCAACACAAACAAGTTTTGCAGTACCGTTTGAGTTTTTTGATAATTCGGATTTAAATGTTTATGTTGACGGAACACTTAAGACAATCACGACGCACTACACTGTTTCGGGTGGCGATGGTTCTACTGGTACTGTTTCTATTTCTGTCACAGGTGGCACTGGTGGGTCTACTGTTGTTATTACCCGTGATATTGAATTAGAGCGCACTACTGATTTTCCTGTTTCTGGTGCTTTTAATATTGTTGCTTTGAATACTGAGCTAGATCGGTTGGTAGCGGTTGCAGCCGATTTAGATGATAGGGCTGCTCGCTCTATACAAGCCCAAGACTTTGACACTACTGTTAGCTATACCCTCCCAATAGTTAACGACAGAAAAGGCAAGGTCTTGGGTTTTAACGCATCTACTGGTGCAGTAGAAGCAGGACCACAAATAGCTGATGTTCAAAGTTTGGCTAATATATCTGCTGATATAGCAACTTTAGCAGACATTGAAGATGGGACAGATGCTACAAATGCTATACAAAATGTAAATACTATTAGAGCTAATGTAACTACTGTTGCTGGTATTTCTGGGAATGTAACAACAGTGGCAGGAGTTTCATCAAATGTGACTACGGTTGCATCAGGCATTTCAAATGTAAATACTGTTGCTTCTAATATATCAAATGTTAATTCTGTTGGCGGTATATCTGCTAACGTAACTACTGTTGCAGGAATTTCTGCTAATGTTACTACAGTTGCCAGTAACAATTCTAATGTAACTACTGTTGCGACTAATATTTCTGACATAAATTCTGTTGCCTCTAATCTTTCGGGGCTGTCGGTTCTTACTGGTGTTACAGCGGGAACTGTTACCGCAAGTAAAGCAATCGTTGTTGACGCAAATAAAGACATAGCAAGCTTTCGTAATCTTACTGCTACTGGAAGTGTAACAGCTGCAAGTCTTGCAATAAGTGAAAACCAAAAGCTTACTTTTGATGGCGATGATGCATTTATTCAGTACACTACAAGTTCAAGCTCTAGTGTCCCATCCGTTCTAAACATATCTACCGCCGATTTAACAAAGGCTAATTCGGCTAGAATAACGCTTAATGCTATGGGTGGCACCAATTTAACACTAGATGACTCCGAAACATTTGCATCTAAACCTATTACGACCAATTCATCTTTTAAAGTTACTAGTGGTCTTAGCCAATCTGGGTCTCTGTCACCGACGACTTATGTGACAATAGACTCAAGTGGCATTGCAACTAATAATATGACCGTTGGTGGTAATGCATCTTTTCTAGATAATTCTAAAGCCATTTTTGGCACAGGC
>TARA_R100001460_G_scaffold35622_1_pt1 | contig 12208 bp, 6 predicted proteins | sample TARA_R100001460 | Tara Oceans TARA_R100001460 (sample SAMEA2622190) | marine metagenome | biome: marine biome (ENVO:00000447); feature: surface water layer (ENVO:00002042); material: "saline water (ENVO:00002010), including plankton (ENVO:xxxxxxxx)" | depth 5 m | reverse complement strand
CCTCCTCACCATTGATCATTTTAAGAGCAGGTTCAATTCCAGCTAATGGAGATCCGTTTAACCAGGTAGCCGAAAGTGTCCAACCTATATTACGAATAATTTGAGCTTCTTTTTCTTCTGTAATTTGAGTCCGATACATAGCCATGTCACCTACAATTGTAAGGACAGGATCTAACATAGGCACACCTGCGTATGAAATCCATTGGTTAACGCCAGGAACATAAATAGTTTTTTCTTGATAGTTAAAATTATCTTTAGCAAATTTTCTATCAGTAGGAGATTCTGGTCCGTTACCTCTTAGCCTTCCTTGAAGAGCGTATTGATAGAAAACAGTACCAGCAATTGCACCCATAGTTACGCGGCCAAGGTACTCATTTTTAAGCTGCCTAAAAATAGCGATTGCATATGGATTGTTGTCGTAGTCAATGCCGTGAGCTGCTAATGCTTTGGCAATTGATTCAGGGTCACTTTCCTTAGCCCAAATAGTTGTACCGTATTTATTCATCCCTGGAATTGCTCCAATGGGTGTATAAGAAAATCCTTTTTTTAGATAGTTTATACTAGTCCTAGGGAACATAAACAAGGACTTAAAAAGTGGAGATCGTTCAATAAGAGAGTTAATCTGAGTCGCTGTTTGGCTGTCAAGATTAAGAGCAATTTCTTGTGAAGCAAACTTGGCTGCCTCATCAGTTAGCAGTCCTGACTTATCAAACATTTTAGAGTAATGCAGCTTTTCAGATGCCTCTAAAACTTTTTTCATATCTGCTTTATTAGTGATATCACCAGCACGTTCCATGACATCATGGTAAGCATAAATACGTGAATACAATGTACCCATAAATGTATCGGTGCTGGCATCAATCCCAGACATACCAGTCACACCCCAACGCATATAAGCATTGCGAGACATGTTGTGATGACCACGGGTTAGGTTTAATTCAAACTGTCGGCCAAAATCCAATTCACCCGCTTCTTCCATACCTTCGAGTATTTCCCACTTTTGGTTCTCTGTAGCAACCCTATAGTCCTTACGGATTGCTTCCAAGAAAGCATCAGGGTCTGCATTGACTTGACGTGCACGCTTAATACCGTCCATAAGAGCACGTTGACTGGTTTCAAGAACTCCATGATGTAAATAAAAAAGCCTTTTAAGTGCTTGCCCTTTATCAAATGGAAGTTGGACAGCAGCACCAGCAAGACCATTTGTTATTTTAAATGCAATATCTGCGCTGTTGCCGATAGCAGCAGTACCTGCAGCAAGACCTGAAAGAACATTGTTATAACGGACTGACCACAGCTCACGTGAAAACATATTCATGCCTTCTCTGTTGAAAAGCAAGTTTTTAAAACTGAGTTGCTTGTCTACCCATTTATACAAAGCAGCAATAGTATTAACATCACCATCAGAATGTCTGAAGGCATCCATCAACGGTTTAAGTAGTTGAGGATTCTCACGTCTAGCGGCTTCAATTGATTCTCTAAACTGCTTAATTTTTGCATGCCTAGCATTTTTAGCTGTAGTGAACTCACTATTAATAAGTTGAGTAAGTTCATAAGCATCATCTGACTTACCTTGAAGTCGAGTCAGGATATCTTTATTTTTAAGCATCCAGCCGCTGATGTACTTATTAAGTCCATGCTCAGCCATCAAAAATTCAAGCTTATCGAGAACCATTTCTTGAACCCGATTGTCATCAGCAATCTCTTGGAAGGTTTCAGCACCCTGAGCAAACGAAGTAATTTCACGCCCAAAAGTATCCATAATACGAGCACTTGATTCTGTAACTTGTCTACCTAAATAGAGATCAATAAGATCACGCATGGCAAGTTCAGCGCCAAGGTTTTGTACTTCGTTTAAGAAATCAACCTTAGTACCATCTAAAAGTACTTGTGTAGCACGATCATCCAAGAATAGATTTTTTAGATCAGCTGGTGACGTACCAGGATTCATGATGTCTGTATAAACCTTCCAAGCGGCATTACTCATGCCAGCACGTGTAACTCTGAAACCATTGATAACCGCATCAAAGTTGCCTGCTTCACGAGCAGACTCAGCCACACCAAGAACAGCGTTACGACTTCTACCTAGCACATTCGCTTGTCTTACCATAGATGAAGACAAGACAGGTGCAGGATCACCAATAGCACCTGTGGTTTTCAGGTAAGTAACGTCTGCCATGTTTCGGGCAACGTTAAGAGGTGGTGTGCTTTGAGTAGCAGTAGAAGCAGCTCGTGCAAGACGAGGCATCATCGCTGGTTCGTAATAAGCTGCACCAGCTTCCAACAGCTCAGCAGCCTCATTATCGATTTCACGAATCTGTGTTCCTTCTGCTCTTTCCATATGGGTTTCAAGAGCAGATTTGACATTGGCATCTGAAGTGCCGGTTTCATCAAGCTGCTTTAAAAGTCTTTTGTATTCTGTAGTAAGAACATTTTTGTGGTAATCACTAGGGTTGGTAGCTAGAGCCTCTTCAATTTCAAGAAGTTTGAATTGCGTATCAGGATCTGCTGCATTACGAGCAGCAGCTTGTTTGGCAGATCTAGAAACTTTATCTTGTGGATAAAACCACCGTAATGGGTTGAGACCTTTTTGAGCCAGAAAACCAACCACGTTTCCAGCAACTGAAAGGCCAACTGATTCACTCTGATTCTTATACTTACGGATTTCTGCTGTGTCACTATCGAGTGTCTTCCATTGTTCAGGGATGGGTGCAAAACCTTTAGGACCAAAGACACCTGGCATTACGTCAGATATTGTCCGCATAGCGTTGTCATCTTGAGCAAGCTCATCGTTAACTTCTAAAATAGCAAGATCAACAGCTGCATCACCTGCAACAGTTAAAGCTCCTTTAGTAATTCCCGAGACACCTAATTTAGATACAGCAGTACTAACTCCAGCGCCACCATAAATAGCAGGAAGTACAACAGAAGAAATCTTACGAAGTGCTTTGTACTGTGATCCATCACGATTAGAAACTTCGTCCCACATTTTTTTGAGTGAAGAAACATCGTCAGGATCAATGTCAGTATCTCTTTCAATATCTTCGTCACCGATGCCAGTTAAATAATCAACAGTATCTATGGCGGTGTCAATAAGACCCATGCCCATAGCAACACCAGCATCCTGGATAGGATTATTACCTTCCAGCCATGTCATTGGCCTGACAGGAACACCATTTTTGAAGACGACATTATCTTTGTGGTAGCGTTGACCATCAAAAACTACAAAGTCTTTGTCTTCGTCATCTTCTTTAGGTTGTTCCTCCGTCTCTTTAGGCGGTACTGGATTATCTGTTAGTTCTTCTTCTTCTTCAATAGGCTCGTAACGAGCATTCTCTTCCGCAATCTCCTGTTGGATGCGGAGAAAACTATCAGACATTAATTAGCCTCCTGCAAATATCTAAGGAAAATCCTGTTTCCCAATGAATCAGGAGTTTTGGTGCCAACACCATAAGCATCACAACTGACGTGATAATTAGTTGTTGAACCAGAACGACCCTGTGTTCCAATAAATGCTCCGGGTTGTAGTTGTTGTCCAACACGAAGACTGCCGTTTACCGTGCCAAAGTGTGCACAACGCATTTCAAATACATGTCCTGAGTCAGGATCTCTTACGTTTAATTCAACATAATTACCAGGACCACGACGCTGATCACCCTTCTCTAAATGGAACTGTTCGTCATTACCTCTTACAACCTTTACAACTTTGGCTGCAAATGGGAAATAGAAAGGAGTACGAGCTTTGCCATTTCCAACAACAAAATCAATACCGCCTTCACCTGGATCTTTAGGGTCAGTAATAATGATTCCTTGGTTAGTACCTGATTGAATGCCAGTTACACCAAAACCACCACGTTCAAGAAAACGCTTATAAACAGACTTTGTATATTCCTTCATGTTTGGATGACCAGGAGCAAACCCTTTGTAATTAGCGTTGTCCCATTGATCAACAGCTCCAGGGCCTCCATACCAACCAGCAGCTACACGACGAATCAGTTCTTCACCTGTATAACCAAGAGCAGATTGCTGCTGCAACCTTTCTCTAAACTCTCCATTAGTTACAATCCTCTGAGCAGTAGGATCTGCATTAAATTGCTGAGGCGTCATCGTGTATCCGAGATGCTTTTTAGTCCAAGAAGGAATGTTGGTCGAAAGAATTTGACTTAATCCAGTAGCACCAGAATCTGCACGATAAGCAGAAGGGTCGCCACCGGATTCTTGATTAATGATTGCATCGACAAGTGCACTATGTGCTGCTCCACCTTCTCGATAAGTCTGGATGTTCTGAGACATATATCGAGGTTGGCTATTGCCATTAGCTAACGCTCTCTGTAACCGCTGTTCTTCCACAAGACCTCTTGCACCTTGCAATGCAATTTGAATCTGTGGATCGTTAGCACCTTGAGTTCTAAGTGAGCGTTGAAAGTCAGTTTCAATACCTTTAAAAGATTCGTCAACAACTTTAGCGTTTTGATTAAAAGCTTCGATTGGAGTTAGTTCGCCATCAGACGCTTCAGCAATTTTGTAATATTGATTGGGTATGACAATTTCTTTGCCTTCTTTTACTTGCTTAATTAAATCGAACAGTACAAGTTCAGGTATCATATTAGTGGTATTAAGTGTATTTTTGTCAGCTGTATATTGAGCAAGCTTTTTTTTCATATCAGCAATTTGGGCTTCCTGGCCTGCATTTAACCCTGTTGCACTGCCCGAAGGAGTTGCAAAACTAGGAGGGACAAATTGAGTAAAATAAGTAGGTCCTGTCGTTCTGTTTGCATTTCCTCTGCTAGATGAAGAAGAATTAGCTTTAGATTCCTCCTTATATTTGTCAACCCGTGTTTGGACATCTTTTAGAGGGTCATTAATAGTAAAGACGCTCTCTCCGTTTAGGATCAACTTATTAACCTGATCAATTGCTTGTTTATGTGCCTTAGCGCCATCTCCAGGATCAATACTGGAGAGCTCCATAAAAATCTGTTCGTAAAGATTTAAAGCTTCTTCTAATGCTCCAGCTGCTCCAAGTGTCGATTCGTTTGAGAATTTAACTCCAAGCACCTTGCGAATACTCTCTTTTATACTCTGGGAAGCACGCTCTCTGCTATACATCCCGACCTTTCTAAGACGCTCAAATTCCCTAGCTTGGTTTAAATATTGATTTCTAAGGTTTGGATTAATATTAGATTCAAGAACATCACGAACAGTAAGAGTCTTGTTACGAGCCTTCTCTTCTAATTCTTTTTCTTCTGCCTCAGCTTGTTTAGCATCAAGAGTGAGATCCACGTATAGCTTTTGAAATTCTGAAATCGCACTGGGTGAAACAAGATTCTCAGTTAGGTTTTCAACAGCTTTGTCAACATCAGCTGCGGTAAGATCTTTACGATCCATTTGCTGCTTCATTTGTTGCCTCCAAAAAAGAAGAAGTTCCTCTTCGTTAGCTTTTCTTTGAGCCTTTTCTGCTTGACGTAGATCATCTACTCTTTTCGCAGCAGCTTTTTCAATGTCGTTCCAGTATTCTCCAAGCTGATCTTTTAGAGTCGTCTTACCACCACCTACATGATCAAACTGAAGCGTTGATAAAACCTGAATCAGATTCTGCGATAGATCACCAGAGTCAGCTGCTTTTTTTAAAGTATCAGCAACGTCTGCTCTTCCCATTCTATTTGAACGGAGCTGGGACATAGCAGTGTTAATAATTGCCTGAGGTTGCTTTTTCTTTACAGAATTAAATACGTCAAGCTCATGAAGTTCATCTCGGGTTTTCTTTTGCCGTTCAGCATTTTCACGGGACCATCTTGCAGAATGAGCAGTAACTGCCTTTGTTAGCGGTTCATCGACAAGGGATGCAAATGCCTCTGTTGTAATATTGGAAAAATTATCACCAATAAACTGACGTGTAAATGCAGCTTGCCAAGCCGCCATATCAGCTGGTTTAGTAATATCGTTATATGCTTTAGGTACACCATCCTCACCAATAATGGTTAGGGTTTCCTTGGCATTTTCTAAAGCAAGAGGTGCGTCAGCAGCAATACCCTGAATTTGTGCACGTTGATATGCTGCAACGTAGTAGGGATCTCTACTGCGTACTTCCTCAGCAATAATGGAACCAGTCCCATCTTCTTGCTCAATATCGTTAGCAACTTGATTTGCTAGTTTAGACGCATTATTAATCGACTGAATAGTCGAATCTAATACACCAGGATTTTTATTTGCACCTGTGTGATAGTCAAAGTGTGCTTGAGCAGTTTGCTCTTCAATATGCTTTGAAAGAATTTGACCGCCAATTTCTGCAAGTGACGAGCTAAATTTACCAAGTTCTTTTAGTACGTTACCCCTAGTCTGCTCATTTTGAATTGCACTTCTTATGTCCTCTAAAGCAAACTTTTGATTTGACTTAAGCAAATTACTTTGACGTTGCGCCTCTTGTGACTCCAGACTTGCTGTGTCTGGTTCTCTGTAATAGCTAAATGTCATCAAATATACCTCGAATAGTTAAGGTCAGGGATATCCATCTCATACAAATTACTATTAAATGAAGGCATCCCACTGATTTTCAAACTTCTACTGAAATCCATCTTATTTGTATTACTGTATGGAGATTTTGGTTGGAATTTGTTGAATGCATCAAGACCTGTTGATAACCCCCCAGTAATACCAGCAGCCAGATTCAAGTAATCCGTGAATCCTTTTTGTGGTGCTCTCTGTGGTACATAATCAGTGATGTAGTTTGTTTGGATAGGCGCAGCTGCAACAGTTGACAGTTCTTGTGATCTTGCCTCTTGCATCCGTCTATTTATACCTATGCCCTCTGTATATCTCGCTAAATCAGCAGCACGTAATTGTGATAGTCCTGCTGCTGTTCCTCTGCCAGATAGGGCTCGTATTCTACTATTTGTAACCTGGTTAGTACCTAACCTTTGTGCCATCTGTGCATATCTATCTCGGTTTTTCAGTACGAACTCGTCTAGAGCATTATCTATAGCTGCTTTTGATCTTGCTCTAGCTTCAACACCAGCTACTTCAATATTATCTAGGTTTGCACCTACTCTTGCTTTTCGGTTTTGAAAGCTTGCATTTACTTGAAGTTGATTGAATAACCTTCTTTGGTTTTCTGCATCAATTTCTGCAACCCTCTGTTTATTAGCTGCGTATGCAGCATCAGCTGCACTGTTATCAAAAAATCCTCCAAGGGCTCCAAGTATCTGGGAACCTCCAGAAAGAATCCCTAATGCTGCTGGGAATACCATTTTGTAAATAGGATAAAGGGTAAGTTGTTGGGACCAAATTCAACCTCTTCTATAAAGGTAAATCCCAAATATTTCAGCAACCTAAGGTGTGCTGTATTGCGCTTATCTACATAGTTCCACAGAAGATTCTCGTTTCTGCTGTCTATAAAGCGTTTAGCCTGCCTAGCAAACAGAACAGGAAAGTCATGGATGGCTGGTGTACAGAGCATCCAGATAGCTCCGTTGTCGCCTATCCCAGCTAGTCCGGCAGTCCTGCCGTCAGGTACTGTGAAATATATGCAGAAGCCTTCTAGTGCTTCCTTAGGTATTGCTTCTACAGGATCTACACCATACCCTTCAACTACTTCTCTATGGTCTTCTAGACGTAGATTAGAGGCCACCTCTAAGGCAGCCTCTTCAGTAATTTCGTGTATAAATTTAGATCCGTTTATAAAATCTGTTGGTGTACTCTCCTTCCCAGGACATTGATTCAATGTTTGTTGGTGATGGATGAGTTGAAGAGATAGTAACACTTACGTTTGTATTCCTTTCGTAAATTGGAATTGTTCTAAAACTCCCATCTAAGTTGGGAGCCCTGTTTGCATTGTATCCATCTAGTATGGACGATTCATGTGTATCAACAAAGTCTTGTTTGCCTGTACGTTCAAGCTTTGTTTTGAATTCTCCAACCGGTCCAAAGTTTAGTTTTAGACGTTGGACTATTAACGAAGAACTCGTATCAGATACGATTTTTGTACCTTTTGTAGCGGTTGGGTAAATAGTTGGTAGTTCAATCTTCATCTCATATTGATGACCAACCCTCACTGGATCCGATGACCAGTCACCAGTCAGACTAACTGTGCCGCTGCTAACAGTACTTGTTTCATACCTTCCTCGATTGTCGTTTGTCTCAGTTACAACAACAGCTACTGGTTTGCCGTTAGCCAGAGGAGTATCAGATGGTAATGATAATGTAGTGGTATTAGTTGCTGAGTCATAACTTAATTGACTTGCGGCTAAAGTTTGATAGTAGTCAAGATGGACATTAAACTCTCTGCCACTCTGTGAGACAAATGGACGAGAAGCTGTATCTGTTAATTGTATCTTGCATAGCTCGTAATCTTCACTAACGATGTAGTATTCATCGTTAATGATAAATTGATGAAGTATGTTTTTTTCAAAGTTCCATACAAACCAGGCACCTTGCAAACGCTGTTCTGTATTTCCAAAATACTTGAAAGCATAAGCAGTATTTGTACCACGCTTACTAGCAACAATAAACTGATTTTCTCTTGAGTTGGCTACTGTGTCAATATCTTTTGGCAACAGCCTTTGTACATTCTTACTGTTTTCAATAATCTGTGGTTGAGATTCTCTGTTTACGTTGATCATTTCAAAGAACCTGCTGTATTTACCAGCATTATCAACAAAAGCTATGCTTGTACCAAGTGACAGTGGCGATACATTAATATTGTAATTATAGGTAGATAGAGTGTACATCTTGGCCGTCTCTGGATTCAAGATATCACTATCTGTTGAGAACAAATATTGAGCTGTGCCACTAAATAAAACTAGACCAGTATTGATTTCAGTTCCATCGACCAAAGCGTTCGGACTCGATGAACTACAAGTGATGTCAATCCTATCTATTCCAGAAAATGTTAAAGCTGTTTTTTTCCAGAAATTTCCTAGGTTTCCAGGTTGCGACAAAATTAGTCTGCTACCACTTAACATACACAAACGGTCTCTATGAAACAAAAGCTTGCTGATCTTATTATTTACAAAGCTTGGTTTCTTATTTGTATTTTCATCACCAACTTCACGGGTGCCCCAGCTGTACTGCTCTAGGGTCATCGTTGTGGCACCAGTACGTTTTAAAACATAAGGTAAGGTTGCAGGATCAAATGAAGTTGTAATACCAGGTTCAGCACATTCTTCCCAGAAACCAGGACCATCTCTATCGTTTTCTCCAACAAACTTCAGATAATAATCATCTTCTCGTAGGTCAGCACTGTTCGTCACCTTGACAATCATGCCATGTTTACAACTTCTAGGTAACTCACTTTCATCATTAACAGTATCTGTAACGATATTAAAAAGATCTTTATCTAGTGCCTCTACGTTGAACGCACTTGTATGTGTTAGGTAAATACCATTACCAATAATCTGTTTGCTGACACTTGTAATGTCTTGTGCAATTCCTGCAAGGACTCCAGCTGCATCAAGTGTGTTCTGATTGTCAATATCAATCGGTGTTGGTCTGATGCGATTTAGATTATTTCTGTAAGAAGTAGTATTAATCTTATCGATATTGATAGTATGCGTACGCCCTTCGATAGTTACATCAAAGCTTGTATAGTTTCCTGTCCAGTTGCCACCATATAAAAGATCTACAGTTACTGTGTAACTAACAAAATACTTTACCTGAAGTTGATCATCACTGTTAAAAGTTTGATCTCCAATATATGGCTGTCCTGTGCAAGTTACTCTTACAGCAATTCCAGTATTAGGATCAGTATGGATTTTACTACCTGCTAAATCGACTTGCACAACACATGTAGGATGTGTATTACACGTTACGTTAAAACCTGGATCATTTACTGAAACAACTCTCGCCGATTTCTCAGCAGTGTAGGTATTGTTGTCGTATATGTTTAGGCTATAAGATCGTCTAGGTATTACTTGTCTCAGCTCCACAAATACAGAGTTTGCATCAGGTTTTGTGGGAGCCGTAGCTGTACCCATATTAACTGTTTTAGTTCTATTTGCTAAGAACGTTGTATCGTTAATAGTGAGTGCCTGAATATCTTCATCAGCTGCATGAGTTAGATATGTATCAGGTGAATTAGTTTTAGTGATTGTCATTTCTAGGCCATCGTTGCAGCGCCATACACGAACATTTCCGTCACGCGCTACTTGACCAATATATGACCCTTCATCTTCATCACGATAATATTGGAACCAATTGCCTGCTGACTGGACATTAGTAAGAGTTTTGACAAACTCTAGTCCTGGTCGTTTTGTTAATCCATCAATGAGATCAGGTACAACGTTCTCAGCATTTCTAACCTGCCCAGGTAGTTTCTGTTCATCTGGATACTGAGAGATACCTCGATATAGATCAGGTATTGTTTGAGTAATCGTTGCCATCAGCGCCTCAATGCTTGAAATGGTTGATATGTAACGTAGTTTGTATTATCTGGGAATCCCATAAAATTGTTATCACCCTGATTGCATTCATATTCCATGCATGCAGCACGTGCTAAAGCTTCCTGTTGACCCAACAGCTGTACTAGCTGTGGGTTGGAAACAAGTTGAGTTGCAGCACGTGTAGAAGAACGATATGTAATATATCGCTGAAATACCGATGGAATATCTTCGAAGTCATAGACCCGAATAATATCTACTTTGATAGTATCTTCAAACTCAAACTTCTTAGATACTTTGTCATATAGCTTTCCTGCTCTCTTTACAATATTCATTGTTCTATCGTGCTTGTTGCCGCTTACGTCAATACGTAATGCATCAGTGGGCCAAACAATATATTTTGTTGTTTGATCAGGTGCCAGTGGTACTTCTTCTTCTCTGTTAAATACCCACCCTTCATTCTGTACATCGATTAATGATTCTTTAAATATATTGTACACATAGCTGACTTCTGGGTTTGTCATATCAAGCGTTGTCAGTGGCGCTTGTCCGATGCTCCCCAAGATTGAGTTCACAGCGGATAGTTCGGTATCGGTGCCAATTGTTGAGGACATAAGAATAAAAAAAAGGGCCTCCGAAGAGACCCCAGTAAAGAATAAATATCAGAATGCAGAAGGTGCAGTACCACCCACATACAGCTCAACGGCTGCAGCAGGGTTGATGTAGTCAGCGCCCATTGCAAGGCGTCCAAGCAGTACATCGCCCTGGTAGATGACGGATACGTCTCCACTAGTAACCTGTACTTGTGGACCGATTGCTTCGACAACACCGGCTGCTTCCTTTTGGAAGATCAGACCAGCAGACACAGCGCCGAATTCGGAAGCAGTGCCGTAGTCGTTGTTGATGCCACTAGAGGCACCGGAAGCATCCTCCAAGGAAGGACCGATGAAGTCACCAGTATTGCCAGGAGAAGTCTGACCAGTAGTACCGGCATACTTGGTGCCGTACTTGCCAAGGAACGGAATGTTCATTGACTTGTAGATGTGGATACCAGCGATCTCGATGACACCGCTGCCGCCTTGCAGAGCAGTGCCCTGAACGTCACGGTTTACAAGACCATTAGAACCAACAGCTTGGATCAGTTCGTAGTACTGACGGGGGTTCAGGACAGCGCAACGTCCGTCTGAACTAACGCCCTTTTCATCTAGAGCAGCAGCAGCGTCATAGAAGGCTGCGACAAGTGCAGAGGAAGAGAACGCATCAGATTCGTTAGAAGAAGCTCCAACGCGAATCTGAGTACCACCGGGCTCTTCAAACCCAGTTGCACTGACAGGAGATGCCGCACGAGCACCGCGAGCAATAGCGCGGAAGATCAAACGGTCATACTTTTCTGCGAGTGCATAGCCGATTTTGCGGCTAATTTCGCTTCGCAGATCGTAATGAGAAAGGGTTTCATCAAGGTCATAAACGAAAGCTGAACTGATCAGCAGGTCGTCAACCGTGATGGTCTTCTCAGCCACCGGGGGTGCACCATCGGTATTACCGAGGATTGCATTACCAGGCGTATGGTATTCAGCCTTGGTACGGCCGGTGTAAATGAACTGAAGACTTTTGCCATTCTTCAGTGTACGCTTCATCACAAGATCGCGAGCGATCGCGTTGTGCTGGAAGCCTTTGAACATCTCGCCGGAAAAGAGCTTCAGGTACAAAGCTCGCTTATCACCAGCGAGGTTAGCCTGACCTACCTGTGTAAGAGCGGTAGTCAGGGTAGAATTTTGTTGTGCCATTTTTATAGAGAGTGTTTATCATTAACTCTCTGAACGTTCAGAGTTATTCAG
>TARA_R100001460_G_scaffold7255_5_pt1 | contig 12259 bp, 18 predicted proteins | sample TARA_R100001460 | Tara Oceans TARA_R100001460 (sample SAMEA2622190) | marine metagenome | biome: marine biome (ENVO:00000447); feature: surface water layer (ENVO:00002042); material: "saline water (ENVO:00002010), including plankton (ENVO:xxxxxxxx)" | depth 5 m | reverse complement strand
TAAAAGTGTTAATACAGCTCTAGCTCCCTTTTCTGATTGGGTAAGTTCAGATATTCTCTGAACCATAGCGTTTGAACCCGCACCCGCGAATTGGTTAACGAAGGACATATTTCTTGCGACACGCCAAAAATCACGTGACCAGATAGTAAGCTGTTCACTGGTCAACGCAGCAAAGTTTGTATTTGCCATGATAATGTCTCCATTAGTTTAAAATTAACCAGTCGACTTATTGGAGCGACTTTTACCCGTGTACCCACTATCGTAGGGAGGACGCTCTCGTTGTTTGCGGATTACGAATCCGGTTAGTTTTACGCACTAACAGGCGAAAAACGATTTTTTACAGGAACGACCCTGGTAAGATATCGCTCTTACGTGCGAACTTATCTATGTTATACCACAGTTTATCCGAAATCACCACGCATTCTGCGTAAAGTTTCAGCCGGCAAAGCATCGAACTCATCGACAGACATCTTACTAATGTCTACTTTTTTCTCTGCTTTATTAGTGCCTTTCAATGCAGGTGGTTGTTTCTCAGCTGCCTGTATTTTCTTTTTAGTATTAGCTACTTTCTTTTTCTCAACTACAGCTTTCTGTGTTGGGTCTGTCTCAACAGCTTCTACTTCTTGTTTTGGTTGAACAACATACTTAGCAGCTTTTTCTAAAGCATCAGCCCCAGTAAAACCTTGAATCATAAACGCATCACGTAAATCCATAACCTCTTGAGTCAGTTCTTTATTGTATTCAGGAGCCATCTCATTAAGCTCTGGAAAAGCAGTCTGTAGTTCTACAGCTTTATTTTGCAATGCAATAGCCTCTGTACTTTGTTGTACAGTTTGGCCCATTTGTTGTTGTACTTCATACATCATAGTTTGTCTTTCAACATCTCTTATTTCAGCCCGCAAAGCTGCAGCTTTATCAGCTTCACCATTTAAGATAAATTCTTGGTACTGCAATTCTTTAGCGCCAAAATCATATTCAGGTGCTTTGTCGACTTTTTCTATTGGGTTAGTTGCTTCTTGCAATTGTTTCTGTAGTGCTTTTTGTTTAGCTAAAACTTCGTCAAACCTAGACTTTGGGATCATAGGTTCTTTTTGCTCTTCAGATCCTTCCTGTACTGTTCCAGTAGGTTGTTGTGTATCTGCGTCATCTTCTGCCAATACTCCTTCTTGTTCTCCACTTTCTGCTTCTTCAGCAACTGCTTCAACCTCTTCCTCTTCTTCTCCCTCTTCAGTTCCTTCCTGTGATTCTTCTTGAGCCTCAAGCTCTTCAACTTCTTCAACTTCTCCCTCCTTTGGAAATTCAACTTCTTCCTCGAAGTTCATGTCTACTTTGAAATCTTCCCCTGCTTCGTCTTTAGGCACGGGGTCAGCGCCAGGCATCACGTCCATGGTAACGTCCTGTTCTTGGGTTTGGTTTTCTTCTGCCATATTATTTACCTCCTGTTGGTTTCATGGCCGCAGCAGCTAGTTTGGCAGCAGCTGCAGTATCGCTTTGGTCTTTACGCATTGAGTTAGTCAATTCTGACAACTTCTCACGTAGTCCCAGTTCTTCACGTTTAGATTGAATTTTACTTTGTAATTCAGCAACCTTCAACTGTGGATCCATTTGTTCGTTTTGTGCTTTCGCCATGTTAAGCTCTGCAGAGGTTTGTAAGTTAGTAACTTCTGCTTCTAGCTTAGCTATCTCAAGCTGCGTGCTTCTGATCTGTGACTCCATTTGGAATTGTTGTAATTGTATTTGTTCTTCTGATGGCGGTGCAGTGCCCTCCATTTGTCTGATTCTTTCTGCAATATCTGCTTTACGTGATAAGTGTGAGTACTCGACAATCATATCGTTTGGTATTGGCACCCCAACTCCTCTAAGTTCAATAGCTTCTGCAAACTGCATTTCATCAAAGTTATCCCTAGCTGGAGCAGTGCCAACAATAACGTCATACTCTCCAAGAGTTAAGTCATTTACAATCTCACCTTCTGGTGTCATTTCGTTTATTCTTAGTTTTTGTCTTGGTTTGAAGGGATCAGATTCATCTGTAATCTGTATTATACGTTCTTCTGTATAATAAGATTGGACCATATGTAATATTTTTTCTGCTAAGTATTGTCTAGTCTTAGCTAAATTATCTAATGGCACTTGCAATAACATAGAGCCCCTGTTTTGTTTGGCTTGAATAGCAACACCAGAAACTTCTGGACTGTCCATACCGAGCATAGCTTCTGTAATACCACTTATTTGTTTAATATTTTGTGCTGCTTTCTGGCTAATCCTATCTAAACCTGTAGGTATTTGGTTTGGTGGTATCTTACCAGGAGGCGTAGAGCCACGGTTGTACTCTAATACGAGGCCAGTTTCCGCACCATGCTCTTCTAAATCATCTGCTGTCATACCGGATAGAGACCCGGACTCTACTATCCAACCACTGTTAGCGGTTGTGTTTACAATATGCAGTTCTTGTGAAGAAATCTTGTTAAGTTGTTCTTGTGGAGAAAGTAAGTTTCGTACCATGCCAAATGGTTTGCCACGTCTAAAGTACGGAAAGTAAGGAACAATTGTAAAATGGTCATAAGGTGAAAAGTCATCAAACAGAACTACAGTATCAGCTGTCACTGTCCAACGGACGCGTCGCATTTTTTTAGTAATTATGTCTAAACCAAATTCGTCAGCAAACTTTTCTCTTTTCTTTTTACCCCAAGCATTTGGTATTTTTCTTTTGTCTCCTGATACAGGATCAACATAATACATACAATCATCTAATTTATAATACTGCCTTTCTATAACTCTGATTGACCTAAGCATTCGTGCGTTCTCTGGATCTCCTGGGTATTGTTGTCCGTAATTGTGTTCGTCTGTATCTCCGTATCTTTCTTCTTCATACTCCATAGAGTCTGCACCAAGAGTAGTGCCAGTCTCTGCTAACATTCGTAACTTATCTGCTTTGTCTTGCCCATAGGTTTCTTCTATCTCATCTATGCTCATCCACTTAGTTTCAAAGATTTCATTCCAAGTTCTTGGGTCATAGTGTTTTGCATCTGGATCAATAAGAATATCTAATGGATCTTTGGCTTCTATTTTTATCTCGCCTTGTACGTGCTCTTCGAAATCTACTCGCACATCAAAATATCCACGGTCTTGTATTAGACCATCTGAAAATACTTGTTGTTCTACCCAATCTAGTTTGTTGTTATCTGCAATGTAAGCATATACTTGTGTTAACACATCAGCTACGTCTTGTTCGCCGCCGCCTCTAGGTTTAAATTGTATATCTGCTTTCTTTGAACTCTGTTCAGCTAGAACTGCGTTAATGGTTGGTAAAATAGTATTGATTGTTAAGGCTGGTCTGCCTTGGTCATCCAACATTTGCATATCAAAGTCGTCCCACTGTTCTCCTCTATAATACGCATCGCATTTTTTTGCCATGTGGATGTATTCTTCATGCCCGTTGTCTCGAGCTCGAGTGTAAGCATCAAATTGGCTTTTTGCTAGTGTTAGCTCTTCCGCTTCTTTTAAGGTTGTTTTTGGTTTCTTACTATATGCCATATTATGCACTCATTGCCGACTTCTTCTTCGGCCCTTTCGCTATCAATTCTAACCTATCTCTCCAAGAAGGTACATGCTCTGGAGCTTCATAAAAAGTAGCAAACTCCATCATCATAAGACCGACCCAGGCCAAAGCGTCCACTTGGTCATCATGCACGCCATTAGGAAAACGCAAAAGTTCAGCAACCATAGGCCCTGTCCATACAGAATCGGTTGGGAAATAAACCCTACCTTGTTGCATTCTACCTTGGATAGCTCTAGCTCTTGCTTCTTTATCACGTCGCCCTACTTTTAAATCTTTAAAATATGCAGAATGTAATCTACGCTCTGCCACACGTTTTTCTAAGAACGGACCAATGGCCATTTCTATATGTCCACGTTCTATCCCCACTATACCAGGCCTCCATTGTTCGTAAAGGTCTAATATTTTCTCCACGAGTTCGTAACCGTCATACTTTCCGCGAACTAAGTCGACTACGAACATGTTATCGTACTCGTCGACCCCAACAACGACACCGACAGAATAGTCGTTTCTGTCCCGTTGTCCGATGGCCAGATCCCACGCACAATAATAACGCATCTTATCATACTCAACTTCATCTGGTTCAAAATATCTAATCATGTCTCTAGTAAAGTAATCACCTTCGTCTGATACTGGGTTTTGTTGATACAGAGCGGTCCAATCTCTAGGGCCTATAGCTTTTTGTATCATTTCTAAAGATTCGGTGTTGTACCTTTCTGGGTGCAAAGGTTCTCCCTGTTTTCTAAACTCTTCGTCTTCTTCTGCTATAGCTGGGTATTTTACTACCTCCCAATCATCAGCTCCGTTTTCGCTAGCCATCAATAACTTACCAGCTAGATCATCGTCATGCCACCTAGTTAAAATGACCAATATACCCCCACCAGGGGAAAGTCTTGTATAAGCGGTAGAGGTATACCAATCCCACGTGGCCTCCCTATTGTTTTCTGATTCTGCGTCTTCTCTGTTTTTTACCGGGTCATCAATTAAAAGTACGTGCGCACCTTTACCTGTAATACCACCACCAACACCAGCCGCTACGTAACCACCCATTTCAGTAGTTTGCCAAGACTCTACAGACTGAGAATCTTTGTCTAATTTTGTATTTTCAAAAATATTCTTATAATTTGGTTCTCTTAGCAATTGTCGTACCTTTCTAGAAAAACTCATTGCCAAAGAACCCGAATACGAACAACTTATGAACTCATGGCTAGGGTTACGTCCAAGATGCCAAGCAGGAAAGGCAACACTGGCTAACGTACTTTTTCCATGCCTGGGAGGCATAAATAGCATTAATCTAGGGGATTTCTTGTCAGCAACGTCTTGACTAAACTTTTCTAGCCTTTTACAGACGTCTTTATGCACCCAACCCGCTTGGTAATCGGGATTAAACTTCTCAACAAACGGCAGCATACGTTTCCGTGCCAAAATACGCAAGGCGAGCTCTTGTTCAGCCCGTAATTGGGCATTTTGCTCTTTTTTTGACGTTTTTTCTTGTTTTTGGGGCTCAGGAAGCTGATCTGCTTCGTCCGCCGCGCAGTAAACGCATAGTCCTTTAGGCAGGACTAAATTATCGGCTAAAAGTTTCTTGCACTTATAGCACTCTATCTTATTTTGGTCTGTCACTTACTTTTTCTTTTTCTTCATAGCCGTCTTTTTCTTCTTTTTAGCTTTTTTAGCCGGCTTTTTAGAATATCCCATTCCATATCCCATATCTTTCTCCTTTTCCCAAAACATAGGTAATGATTTACCCTGTCGTTTTTCTTCTGCCATATGTACTCCTACATATGCAAACAAGCCCATAACTAATAGTACGGGCAAACCTATAATAACTTCTAACATTTCCACCTTCTTCTAGCCTGTCTTAGCCTTGAATTAGGGTTTTTTGCTGCTTTTGGAAACTTCTTCATCTGTCCTGCACTTCTAGCGCAGTAAGATTTACGTCTTTTGGCCGCTTTTGAGCCTTTTTTGACCTTTCCTGTGACTGCTCCCTTTAATTTTGACCCTGGATTCTTCCTTCTGTAGGCTTTTATGCCTGCTCTGGTCATCCCAGCGCCTTTTTTTGTTGGCCTAAAGTTCTTTTTGTTCCTTTTAGGCATATTATCTCTTTTTCTTGGCACGAGTCCTCCTTTTTACTGCAGGTTTCCTTTTCCTGACTATAGTTTTTACGTTACGTGGCTTCCCGCCTGGATTACCCGCTGCACGTTTTCTCCTAACTGCGCTTTTTCGTTGTGCTGCAGTCATAGACCGAGCCTTCGAACGTGGTACGCATTTCGGGTACTTACGTTTACCTTTCTTTTTGGCAGATTTTCTACCACAAGGTTGGTATTTACCTTTTTTCTTTGGTGCGCCTATGTCGACCCAATCACCTTTTGGCCCTTTTCCGAACCAAGCAGTTAGGCCGCCAGTAGGCTTAGCCATTATCTATACCCGCCGCCGCGTTTTTTATAAGTTCTAACTAACCAGCCATTGGCATATGCACTTGGGTAGACCTTAAATTTTCGTTTTGCTTCGGCTTTTACCCTTGCATATAAGGTTGGATTAGTAGGTGTAGCTCCACTTTTCTTCTTTTTAGTAGTTTTTCTTTTTGCTGGCATTTTTCTTTTTTCCTCCTGAATAACCTTTATTTTTCTTGCCCTTTTTCATGGACATCTTTTTTACTGGTGCGTTAATACAATGCATTACTTTTTTCCTCCTTTCTTTTTTAACCCTACAACCTTACGTGCATTAGAGTATTGGCTTGGTTTTTTAAAACCTAATTTGTTTTTTGAAACCATTTTTTTTAAAACAGCAGTTTTCATGCCGCTTTGTTTTTTATGAAAACCTTTACTTTCTGGCATATTTCTCATACTCGTATTGTTATAGGAAGTAATTTTTATACCATTCTCAACTGTTTGCGTCTTTTTTTTACTAGACGTGCTCATTTCTTTTTCTTTTTACCTACGCCTCTACCTTTTAAGATATCAGCAAATGTTACTTTACCATCGCCAGTCAAATCAGGAAATTTTTTTCCTTTTTTGCCTTTCAACTTAGTAACTTTTCTTTTTCGTTTTGTAGCTCTCGCCTGTTGTGCATATTTAGTCATTGGTCCCTCCCTTGGGTTCTAAGTATTGCATATCTACTCCGGCTAATTTAAGTAGTTCAGAGTCTGGTAGTCTTTCTAACCTTTCTAGTTTATCAACATTTATATTAACTTGGGTAGCTTGTTCTGGTGCAAATAGACCGTGGAGCTTGCATAATGAATCGACGACATTCTTTTCTTCAGTCGCGGTTGCCGATTTACGGTGCGCTTCAAAATACATTTGGGTCGCGGTCGTACGGTCGAACTTTACCTCTTCTCGCATCTCTTGTCTTAGGTAGTTTAATGCTTGGTTTATTTTTGGTTTTTTAAAAACCTCGTACACATGGTCCATATTCTTGTACCCCGCTGCACGGCCCGCGGCCGCTTTACTCATACCTCGGATAAAATACAAAATAAGTCTTTCTTCTTGGACCGAAAGCTCGGATAACTTGACTCCCGCGTAAGGAAAATGTGATTGAAGCTCGACTCTATCTTCGTCAGTTACTTCAATGGCTTGAGATTCTACTAAACTCATATGCTAAAAATACCACATGTGTGGATAACTTGTAAATTTTTTGTGGAAAAATTTTTTTTGAAAAACATATAATATATCGCTGATTCATCTTCTCCTTCTATCACCAGAGACCCAGTCCCCTCCCGATCCGGATCGTAGTCCTTCGTCCACGATTTATCGTTTGGAACCTTGTTTTGGTTTTTTGTCGTCAGTCGCTATCGCTTTGTGACGTCGCAAGTTGTTTTGTGAATTTACTATATAGGAGGTTATTATGAGTATATTCAATACTATAGGTCGTTTTACTTACAAGACACAGAGAGTTGTTACTAGATCATTGGCAGATCCAGTAAAAGATATGTCACAGGGTTACACCCAAGCAAGGCAAGAACAGAATCTCGCAGACGCAAAGACTAAACAGATTCTTGAGCCACAGCCAACTCAAGAAGTTCAGCTGGAACTAGACATATGATGTATAAGTTCTGTCTCTACCTCGGGGCATTCAGCCTCGGGGTTCTTATCAACGTCTTTCTCAATCTAATATTCTAACATTCGGGGGCGTCCAGCCCCCTTCTTTCCTTATTTAACTACTATCATCAGTGCGTGCGAGCGTGTGCGAGCACGTGCATGTGCCATGCAAATATGTTCCGTGTGTTCCACGGGTGCGTGCCGATGTGGAACCACTTCATGGAACCATGTTTTTCTGCATGGCAATGCGTGTTTGCGACACACAGGTATGCTCGTGGTTCCGTTGTTCCACGTGGAACAAACCAGATGTTTCTGGCGGACCGTGGACCGTAGTTATTTGTTCTTTGTTCTACTAACCTAGAACAAGTGGAACCAGTGGAACCAGACCTAGAAACACTGACCGTTACAGCTTCTATTGTGTTCCATGACTCATGGAACCAAGTGGAACCAGTGGAACCAAAAATCCTTCGCGAGTCGCTCCGCTTTGTCGCGTAGCAAGTGGGGGTGTGAGTTTGATGTAGGTTCATCAGACCATTAACTTTACTTACCTAGGAGGTAAATTATGTTGTATTCATTATACATACTAAAGCAAGGTGCCGATAACAAGTCTCGTAAGAGAGAAGTTGGCATCGCAACTACTAACAAAGATGGTAGCTTAACGCTACACTTTGACGTAGCTATACCATTGACTGCTGACAATCAGCAAGCAAAGGTATTCATGAGGGAGATTGTTCGAACAGAGCAAAGCACTCCTGAGGTAACCGAAGCAGTAGCTTAGGTTAATAATGGGTACAGAGAAACACGGTGTAAATTATAACGTTTAGTATCTGGCTCTCGTCTACCCCAACGCTGACACGTTCATAGCGTTGGGCATGACGTAAACATTGCGAGGAACGTGGGTTCATGGCCGAACATGCATGTGGAGATGAAAAGCTCCACACCTTTTCATGTTTCCGTACATCCTAGCCTGTCGCGCACAAGATTCTGCTTCGCAGACCGTTCTACACGAACTGCGTTCGTCCACTATCTACTGTGCGCTCGCGCTACGATGTGACGGAAGCTCGGATAACACTTCATAAACAAGGAGGTTTGTATGAATGAAGTACATGTACCCAACGAGGTGCTACAAAAAGCTGAAGCAAGCGAAACACAATCGCAAGCTAATTATGTGAGTTCTGGTGAGTTCTTAAGGCAATTCATCAGACGTATCGAAATATGCCAAGAAGGAGGTAATTATGGCAAACGCAGATCATTTTGACCCAACGGACCTAGGTCCAGAGGTCGTAGACATGGCCAACGGCGAGACCGGTGAGCTTCTGCCTGATCAGAAGACACCTGAGTCCGCGTGGCTACCAGACACCAATGGTGATCCCATTGGTTCTGAGGTAAGGGACAGCCAAGATGCAGTGCATCTACCTGACTTTTACTACAGAAAGTATGCTCTTGATCATGACAGCAAGCCTGTCTTTCAACAGTCAAGAGTGGATGGCATCATGGCGGTCTTCAAGTCCAAGAAGAACTCGCCAATGGTGTTCAACAAAAATGACGATGAACTACGAAAGAAGGAAGAAGATTACTACCTGAAACAAGTTCAACAGATTGCAGACGGTCTCATGCCCTTGCTTGAGACAGATCCACAGTCCACCGGTATCAACTTTTTGCAGTTGACTACCAGGACTTGGGCAGAGTTTGCATCTATTGCGTATGAGTACAAAGAAGAGACTGACGCAGCTAATCCAAACGATGACCTACCAGTATGGTTGGTTGAGCGTGAGGATAAGATGTTTGGTCTTGGACGTAAGGCTCGTATGTTATCAGCTGTCGTCGGCTTGATCGGTGACCAGTTCGGCTTGCACGATCTGTCACTGAAAGACGCTCGCGTTATGAACGAGATCGAAAGACGTCAACAGCGACTGGCTGAGTGGAATTTCAAGACACATGCAGACTCATCTGTACGTGTTGCCACTGAGCTCAACAATGCAACGAAACAACACACTAAGAATGTGTTCGACGCTGCATAACAAACCGGGGGCTTCGGCCCCCTTTTTTATTCCAAGGAGGTAATTATGGGATTAGATGCTTATGCAGGCTTTCAGGTGCCACAACCTGAAAATGTAGAGCCAATCAATGAAGATGCGGTTTACGACACACTACAAGGCGACGATAACTTTTACTGGCGTAAACATGCCAGGTTGCAAGAATACATGCAACAGTTATGGCGTGTCAGAGAGTTTGGCGAAGATGCCAAACACTGGAGCGGACTAAGAATGGATGGCAAACATGACCTTGCCGAAGTTATATTCTTAGAAAAAGAAGACATCGAAAGATTGCAAGATTTAGTTGAAAACAACAACTTGCCTTTCTGCCCAGACGGTTTCTTTTGGGGACATCAGTTCCAAGAAGAATCAATGAAAGAGTATAAAGAACTCGACCTTAAGTTCTGTAAGCAAGCACTAAAGTGGCTTGATGAAGGTAAAAAGGTCTGGTACGACTGTTCGTGGTAAATTATAGGAGGTAATAATGCACACAATCAATCCACAAAATCTAATGAAAGAGTTAAAAGACTGTATCATTGCCGGCTACCCAGCTATGATCTGGGGTGGTCCAGGCATTGGTAAGTCTGAAATACCAGAACAGGTTGCACAAGAGTTAGGTGTCCCACTTATTGACTTTCGTGCTAACCTGTTCGACCCTGTCGACGTGCGTGGTGTGCCATACATTAAGCAACTCAAAGAGACAGGCAAACGTTTCACGTCATGGGCTGTGCCTGACGTGTTCCCTATCGCACAGCGAGACGGGGACCGTGGCATACTGTTCATTGACGAACTGCCAACTGCACCACCAGCAACACAAAATGCATTCTTGCAATTGTTGCTGACTAAACAGATCGGTGAGTACAAACTCCCACCAGGGTGGGCTATTGTTTGTGCGGGTAACCGACTGACTGACGCAGCTGCAGTGTATCAAATGCCATCACCTGTCAGAAACAGGCTTGCTCACTACGAGCTTGAGCCAACACTTGATGACTGGTGTGCATGGGCTTATCAGAACAACATCAACTCAGATGTTATATCGTTTATACAATACAGACCTAACTTGTTGTCTAACTTTAGTGCTGATGAGTATGCGTTCCCAACGCCACGTGCATGGTCTATGGTCAGCAAAAAGTTGCAAAGATCTAACACAGACCCAGAACGTTTGTTCTTCGGTGTTTCATCTTTGGTCGGTGACGGTCCAGCTGGTGAGTTTGTTGCATTCAAAGAGATTGCTGACAAGCTGCCTAACATTGACAACTTGATCAAAGACCCATCTACGTACAAGAAAGATGACAATCCAGCATTGTTGTACGCACTATGTACAGCTATTGCTTCTAGAGCAGAGGACAAGCTTATGGAAAACATTATGAAGTTGGCCAAGAAAGTCCCTGTCGAGTTCCAAGTTGTGCTAGTCAAAGGTTGTCTAGCTAAAAACAGAGAACTCAAGTCTCACAATGATGTACGTAAGTGGATCGTTGACAATGCTAACGTAGTTTTATAGGAGGTTATATGAAAACAGTTAGATTATCTATGCAGTTGCAAGATGATATTCTTACAGCTGCTACTAAAAAGTACGAAAATGCCAATCCAGAAAAAGAATACCCACAAGATGGTTATGCTGTTCTGCAAAGATTGGGCGTAGTAGACAAAACAATCAAGACTCAACAGATGTTCAAAGAAATCTGGACTAGAGACTTGCCAATGCGAGAAATCGACAGAGTCATAATCAAAGCTACACAAGTAGAACCTGATGAAGACGATGAAGGCAACACACATGAAAGGCACATGTCATACAGCTTGACTTGTCCACCAACTGATGTGCCTAGGTTCTTGGCTAGTTATGATGAGATTGAAATGGATGTGCCTGCTACCGATCCTACTATTGTTGAGTGCTATGGCATACAACAGTACAACAATGAAATCAAAACTAAGAAAAGAGCCTATCAGAGTAAACTCAGGGAAGTTATGGCTAGATTTAGTACCTTAAATCAGTTACTTAAAGCTGCTCCATACATACAAGACCTGGTGCCGCAAGAGAAGCTCACGAAAATGCATGAGAAAGACGATAGATCAGGCAGACGTGCAGCGCTTGCTGAAGTTGCTGACACAGAACTATCTGAGTTGCGTGAAACATTATTAGAAGATGCATTACTAGGAGATGATCAATGAATCCAATGTTCGTAAAAGCTAGATCAAGATTGCTGTTGGGTAATCCCTTCTTGGGTACCCTATGTCTGCGACAAAAGCCAGTTGAGTGGGATCAGCCCACCGGTGCTGTCGACGGCAAACATCTTTACTACAATCCAAAGTGGTTTGAGAAGTTGACAGAAATAGAACGTGAAGGCTTTCTTGCGCATGAGATCATGCATCTTGTGCTCATGCATCACACGCGTAGACAAGAACGTAACCCACACAAATGGAACGTTGCAGCTGACTACGCTATTAACGATTATTTGATTGCAGAAGGTTTTATCCTGCCGAAAGGCGGGCTCGTGGATGATCAGTACGCTGACATGACTACCGAGCATATCTACAATGCACTACCGGAACCTCCTTCGGGATGGGACACTGTGTATGTAGACGGTGGTAAATGTGGTGGCGTGCTTGATCACCCCGATTCGGACGGTACC
>TARA_R100001460_G_scaffold104572_1_pt1 | contig 12346 bp, 9 predicted proteins | sample TARA_R100001460 | Tara Oceans TARA_R100001460 (sample SAMEA2622190) | marine metagenome | biome: marine biome (ENVO:00000447); feature: surface water layer (ENVO:00002042); material: "saline water (ENVO:00002010), including plankton (ENVO:xxxxxxxx)" | depth 5 m | reverse complement strand
TACGGTGGGTTATGTAATTGCCCAATGTATTGGTGCTGTTGCTGCCGCAGGACTTTTATACCTGCTCGCCACAGGAAGTGCAGGATTCGTAATGCCCGAATGGGGCTTAGGTTCTAATGGATGGGGCACTGGTTATGGAGGTGAATATAACATGACCTCTGCGCTTATCGCTGAGTTTGTCTTTACCTTCCTTTTTTTAATGGTCATTTTCGGTACAACTTCAGAAAGACACAATGCGCCAATGATGGCGGGACTTGCAATAGGTATTTCTTTGGCGTTGATACATATGGTTGTAATACCAATTACGGGAACCTCCGTAAACCCTGCCCGTAGTTTGGGCCCTGCGCTTTTTTCAGGCGGTATGGCCTTACAACAATTATGGTTGTTTATTGTAGCCCCAATTGCTGGCGGACTTTGTGCCGCTCTGGTTCGTAAAATTTTTATTGATGATTAATTGCTAATAATTTGTTGAAAATTTCAATAATAAACCTCATAGTTTTTAAAAAGCTGTGAGGTTTAAAATTTTATATTTGTTCTATGAACATCGAACAGCAAATCACTACCCTCCGCAACGAGCTCCGCGAGCATAACTATAATTATTACGTACTAGATGCTCCAACAATTTCTGACTTTGAATTTGACCAAAAACTAAAGCAGCTTCAAGAGCTGGAAAAAGCGCACCCCGAATTTTACGATGCCAATTCGCCCACGCTTCGGGTTGGTGGCGAAATAACCAAGAATTTTGAAACCGTGCCGCATACCTATAGAATGTTTTCTTTGGACAATTCCTATTCAAAAGAAGATCTGGAAGACTGGGAAAAGCGCATTGAAAAAATGGTGGACGGCAAAGTGGAATTCACCTGCGAGCTTAAATACGACGGTGCTTCAATTAGTTTGACTTACGAAAATGGTAAACTAAAAAAAGCCGTAACACGAGGCGACGGTTTTCAGGGCGATGACGTTACCGCAAACGTAAAAACCATACGTTCCGTTCCGTTGCAATTGAAGGGCGATTATCCGCCTTTGTTTGATATTCGTGGTGAAATAGTTTTACCCTTTGAAGGTTTCGCAAAGATGAATGCCGAAAGGGTAGAGGCTGGTGAAGAACCTTACCGAAACCCAAGAAACACAGCTTCCGGCAGTTTAAAATTGCAGGATAGCTCCGAAGTTGCCAAACGTCCATTGGAATGTCTTTTATACAGTTTAAAAGGCGCAAGGCTTCCCATAAAAACACAATTTGAAAGCTTGGAAAAAGCACGCGACTGGGGTTTTAAAGTACCCAAAGCCGCCAACCTCGCCAAAAATCTGGATGAGGTTTTGGAATTTGTAAATTATTGGGACATTCACCGCCACGAACTTCCCTACGAAACCGATGGGGTGGTGGTGAAGGTGAACAATCTGCAACAGCAGGAAGAGCTTGGCTATACTGCAAAATCGCCCCGTTGGGCGATGGCCTATAAATTTAAGGCAGAGCAGGTTTCCACTGTTTTAAATCAAATCACTTATCAGGTTGGAAGAACGGGTGCAATCACGCCCGTAGCAAATTTGGAGCCTGTGGAATTGGCGGGAACCATTGTAAAACGCGCTTCCCTGCACAACGCAGATCAAATTGAAAAGTTGGACATTCGCGAAGGCGATACCGTTTTTGTTGAAAAAGGCGGTGAGATTATTCCGAAGATTATCGGAGTGGATTTTAAACAGCGCGATCCAAATTCTTCGCCAACAAATTATATAACCGAATGTCCCGAATGCGGAACAACACTAGTGCGAACCGAAGGGGAGGCACAGCACTATTGTCCCAATACCGAAGGCTGTCCGCCACAGATTATTGGGCGCATCCAGCATTTTATTTCACGAAAGGCTATGGATATTGAAGGTTTGGGAGGTGAAACTGTAGCGCTTTTAGTAAACAATGGTTTGATAAATAATTACTCCGATTTGTATCTTTTGAAGGAAGAGCAAATAATTCCGTTGGAAAGAATGGCGCAGAAAAGTGCCGAGAATATGATAAACGGAATTGAAGCTTCCAAAGAAATTCCTTTTGAAAGAGTGCTGTTCGCCTTGGGAATTCGCTACGTTGGTGAAACCGTTGCCAAAAAGCTGGCAAAGCATTACAAAACAATAGATGCGTTGAAAAACGCTTCCGAAGAAGAATTGACAACCGTTGATGAAATCGGCCAACGCATCGCCCAAAGCGTGGTTTCCTTTTTCGCTTCCGAAGAAAATATTGCAACCATAGAACGGCTGAAAAGTTATGGAGTTCAGTTGGAAATTTCCGCTGAAAAACTCGCCAATCAAACGGATGTTTTACAAGGAAATACCTTTGTAGTTTCAGGCGTTTTTACAAAAGTTTCGCGCGACGAACTTAAAAAACTGATTGAGGACAACGGCGGCAAGGTTTCCAGCTCCATTTCGTCCAAAACAAATTATGTGGTGGCGGGCGACAATATGGGGCCGAGCAAGAAAACCAAGGCCGAAAGTTTGGGAGTCGCCATCATTTCCGAAGACGATTTTTTGCAAATGATTTCATAGGGAAAGTTAAGGGTTAGGTGTTAAATGTTAATAGGGAAAAGGATGCCTCCGATGAATTTTTTAAAGTGGAACATCATTCCGAAGGAATGAAATATTTATAGAAATTATTTTATTGTGCGAACATACGACCCCGTGGTTGAATCTTCTTCGTGTTTCATTGTTCTATAAATATTTGAACCCTTCGGGTTCGGAAAAAAATATTGTTTTATAATGATTTCATAATTGGCAGAGAATAAATTTTGAAAATAGCTATTTTTGCCACACGAGAATTGGGCATTCCATGTTGAAAAAAGTAAAACATCATTCCTTAAAAAAACACACCGAAAAAAACCTGACGGAGCGTGATATTTCAGAAAGGAATACATCTTTAAAGTATTTGGGTTTTTTGGTGGACGAAGCTTTTTTTGACGATTTTGAAATGCTTTATGGGTTTGGAAAGGAACTCGGTCTGCAGCGTAAGGACGTAAAACTTTTCACTTTTGTGGAAACGCGAAGAAAAATTCCTTCGCTTCGACAAAATCAAATAACCAATAAGGAATTTACATGGCGTGGCGAAATACACAATCAAAACGCACAGGAGTTTCTCGATTTTCCGTTTGATGTGCTAATTGGCTTTTACAAAGGAAAACATGAATTTCTGGGCGCAATGGTTGCGCAGAGCAAAGCGAAATTCAAAATAGGTTTTAACGGGGCCGATGAACGGCTTTTCGATTTACTTTTAGCCGTTGATCTTCAAAAACCAGAAGCTTTTAAAAGTGAAGTGAAAAAATATTTGAAAATTTTAAACAAAATAGAGTAGTATGAAAGAATTGATCGGAACGGGCGTAGCATTGATAACACCATTCAAAAGTGACTTTTCCGTAGATGTGGAAGGTCTTAAAAACGTGGTAAATTTCAATATTGAAAATGGAATTGACTATTTGGTGGTTTTGGGAACTACTGCCGAAAGCGCCACGCTTTCAAAAGAAGAAAAACAGTTGGTTATCGATACAATTGTTTCTGCAAACAAAGGGCGATTGCCTTTGGTTTTAGGGATTGGTGGCAACAATACCCAAGAGGTTGTTTCTGAAATGAAAACGCGCGACCTTTCCACTTTTACGGCTATTCTTTCAGTTTCGCCTTTTTACAATAAACCTACACAGGAAGGTATTTACCAACATTTTGCTGCAATTGCAAAGGCTGCTCCGTTGCCTATAATTTTGTATAACGTTCCGGGAAGGACTGCTTCAAACATGTTGCCGGAAACGGTAATCCGTTTGGCAAATGATTTCGAAAAAATTGTTGCGATTAAAGAAGCGGCAGGCGATATTGTTCAGGCTATGAAATTGATTTCTGGATGCCCAAAGGATTTCTTGGTAATTTCAGGTGACGATATGGTTACGTTGCCAATGGTGCTTGCCGGTGGGGCAGGAGTGATTTCTGTTATAGGCGAAGGTTTTCCAAAGGAATTTTCAAAAATGGTGAAATTAGGTTTGGATAGAAAAGTTGATGAAGCCTATGAAATTCATTATAAAATAGCTCCGGCAATCGATTATATTTTTGCGGAAGGAAATCCGGCCGGAATTAAATCTGTTTTTAAATCTTTGGGAATTTGCGGTGATACAGTGCGCCTTCCGCTGGTGGGCGTTAGCGATGGTTTGCGGGTCAAAATTGATTCTTTTACAAAAAATTTCTGAAAAGGTTCTTTTCCCGCTATGCGTTAAATATTTCAAAAGGCTTGCAAATAATAGGCTTGAGCGCAATATTTTAGCCGAAGAATAAGTTTTGTTCAATCATGTTTAATTTCCTATTTTTGCACGATGTTTTTTAAGCCCATGCGATTACCACTTTTTATTATACTTTGTTTAACCATACTTCTTTCATCCTGTAGCCAATATCAACAGGTTTTGCGAAAGGATGATATGGGGAAAAAATACACCTTTGCCGATTCGCTTTATAGAATTGGGAAATACAAGAAAGGCCTTAAATTGATGGAACAATTGGTGCCTGCCTACCGAGGAAAACCACAAGGTGAAAAATTGATGTTCATCTACGCAAATACCTACTACAGTTTAGAGGATTATTATCTTGCGGGATATCAATTTGAAAGATTTACCCAAGCCTATCCACAGAGCGACAGTGTTGAAATAGCGGCTTTTAAATCTGCGAAAAGTTTTTATCAGCTTTCACCAAGATATTCTTTGGACCAAAAAGATACCGATAAAGGACTTGAAAAATTGCAGGAATTTATAAACCAATATCCAAATTCAGACAAACGCGCCGAGGCAAATACGTTGGTAGCGGAGTTGCGAAATAAATTGGAAAAGAAGGAGTTTGAGGTTGCAAAACAATATTTGCACGTTGAGGATTACAAAGCTGCCATTGGCGCCTTTGATAATTTTATTACAGATAATCCGGGCTCTATATATAGAAAAGATGCCTTTTACGGAAGATTTGTAGCTGCCTATAAATTGGCCGTAAACAGTATTCCAGTTTTGGTGCAGGAACGTCTGCGCGATGCAAAAGTTTATTACAATAACTTTATAAAATATTATAAGGATACAGATTTAGCTCCTGAAGCAATGGAATTTTATCAGGATATAGAGAGCAGAATTGTACCTTTAGAAACAGAACCCACTATTTAATTAATTTTTATTATGGATATTAAAAATTCAGATGCGCCAATCAATACCGTTACGCTTGACAAGAATAAAATTGACGAGCCTACAAACAACATTTATGAGGCTATTTCGATTATCTCGAAACGTGCCGCACAAATAAACGGTGACATCAAAAAAGAACTTTTGGAAAAACTTGACGAGTTTGCTACTTACAACGACAGTTTGGAAGAAATTTTCGAAAACAAGGAGCAAATTGAAGTTTCAAAGTTCTACGAAAGACTTCCAAAGCCACATGCTTTGGCAGTACAGGAATGGCTAGAAAATAAAATCTACTACCGCAACACCAAAGATGAAGTAGTGGAGTAATAAGTTATTCGTTAAAAGTTAATGGTAAAACGTAACTTGAAACAAGTAACCTGAAACTGGAAACAAAAAAAATGGCTGTTTTGAACGGGAAAAATATCTTGCTTGGCGTTACCGGCGGGATTGCCGCGTACAAAACAGCTTTTTTGGTTAGACTTCTAGTGAAAAAGGGAGCTAACGTAAAAGTGGTTATGACAGATGCAGCAAAGGAATTTGTAACCCCACTTACCCTCGCAACGCTTTCAAAAAATGAAGTTTTTTCATCCTTCACTGATGAAAAAGATGAGAACAGCTTCAAAGAGCCCCAATGGAACAACCATGTAGAATTGGCCTTGTGGGCAGATTTCTTTTTGATTGCTCCCGCCACTGCCAATACACTTTCCAAAATGGCAAATGGCGCCTGCGATAACCTTTTGCTTGCGTGCTACCTTTCGGCAAAATGCCCCGTGTATTATGCCCCTGCAATGGATTTGGATATGCACCAACACCCATCAACGGCAGAAACCTTTAAGAAACTTGAAAGCTTCGGAAATATTCAAATTCCCGCAGCTTTTGGCGAATTGGCCAGCGGTTTGGTAGGGCAGGGCAGGATGGCCGAGCCTGAGGAAATTGTTTCCTTTTTGGAAAATGATTTACTGAAAAAACTTCCGCTACGCGGCAAGAAATTTTTGATTACCGCTGGGCCAACCTACGAAGCCATTGACCCCGTTCGTTTCATTGGGAACCACTCCAGCGGAAAAATGGGTTATGCAATTGCCGAGGCTGCTGCTTCACTTGGTGCTGAAGTTGTTTTGATTTCAGGACCCAGTGCTTTAAAACTTGAAAATGATTTTGTGAAAATCATTCGCGTTACTTCTGCGGAAGAAATGTACAATGCCGCGCACGAATATTTTGATATATGTGATGTCGCTATTTTAAGCGCAGCAGTTGCCGATTATCGCCCTTCGGAAGTTGCTTCTCAAAAAATTAAAAAGAAAACTGAAGATTTAACGCTTCGTCTTACAAAAACAAAAGACACATTGGCTTCGCTGGGCGAAATAAAGAAAGACCAATTTCTGGTTGGCTTTGCTTTGGAAACCGAAAACGAAGAAGAAAATGCAAAATTGAAACTGAAAAAAAAGAATTTAGATTTAATTGTGTTAAATTCGCTTCGGGACAAAGGCGCGGGCTTTCAAACCGACACCAACAAAATTACTTTGATAACCAAAGACAATAAAGTGCTTCCTTTTCCTGTTAAACCTAAAAAAGAAGTAGCAAAAGATATTTTAGAATATATTATAGAACAGACAAATGCGTAAAATTTTACTTTTCTTATTATGTGCTATCACTGTGTTTTCTGCACAGGCCCAAGAACTTAATTGCACAGTGTCCATAGACGCCGAACAGACCGGACAACCTAATTTGCAGATTTTCAGAACGCTGGAAACCCAATTGCGGGAATTTGTGAACAATACGAAATGGACCAATATGGAATACAAAAACCAAGAACGTATAGATTGCAACATGACTTTGGTTGTAAGTGAATATGATGGCGATTCCTTTACTGCCACATTACAAATACAATCCTCCCGTCCCGTTTTTGAATCTACTTACGATACCCCGGTTTACAATTATTTTGACAAGCAAGTTAGGTTCAATTATAAAGAATATGAGCCGTTAACTTTTAACATCAACAGTTTTGGTTCAAACCTCGTATCTGTAGTTGCATTCCACGTGTATACAGTTATAGGCTTGGATGCCGATACTTATTCACCAAATGGCGGAGCGCCTTATTTTGAAATTGCAAAACAGATTACAAATACAGCCGCTTCCAGCAATTTTCAAGGTTGGAAAGCAACTGATGGCAACCAGTCCAGGTTTCGTTATAACGATGCTTTATTGTCGTCGGTTTATAAGGAATTTCACGATGTGATGTATCAATACCACCGCGAAGGAATGGATATGATGGCCTCAGACCAAAAGATGGCAAAACAGAATGTTGCAGAGGCTATCAATAAATTGAAAGGCATTAACGATCGCAGGCCGAATTCATTTTTGGTGCGTACGTTCTTTGATGCTAAAAGTGACGAAATTCAAGCCATATTTAGCGGTGGGCCACAGGTTGATATTACAAAACTGATCGAAAACCTAAATAGGTTGGCGCCTACCAAACGAAGTAACTGGACTGAAATCAAATTTTAATTTTTCTTTCAACAAGGGTATACCAGTTAATTTCTTTCTTTTAAATTTATAGATTCGAAGTTCAATGTCCAAAGTTGGATATTGAATATAGATTATTGAAAAATCTTAGGTCTCATATCTAAAATCTAACGTTTAATTTTGATAACCAGTCTTGCCATAAAAAACTATGCGCTTATTGAAGATATTCGCGTGGATTTAAATGAGGGGCTAACAATTATTACAGGTGAAACAGGCGCTGGAAAATCCATCATTTTAGGTGCATTGGCACTTGTTTTGGGAAAACGTGCAGATTTGAGCAGCGTAAAAGATCCTTTAAGAAAGTGCATTATTGAAGGACATTTTTCAATAAAGAATTACGAACTGCAGAATATTTTTCAGGAAAACGATCTTGATTATGAACCCAACACTATAATCCGTCGCGAAATATTGCCCGGCGGAAAATCACGAGCATTTGTAAATGATACTCCCGTGGCCTTAACACAATTACAGGCATTGGCGCCGTATTTGGTTGATGTTCATAGCCAGCACGAAACCTTAGAAATCGTTTCCGAAACTTTTCAAATGGAAGTGATTGATGCCTTGGCTGGAAATGCCGAACTTTTAAAGACGTATAAGTCACAATTTGAAGATTTCAAAAAAACTTCTGAAGCACTTTCAAAATTAAAACATCAAAAAGATGCTGCTTCCAAAGAACTGGATTACAACACTTTTCTTTATAATGAACTGCAACAGGCCAACCTAAAAAAGTTGAACCAGCAAGAGTTGGAAGAAACGTACGAAACCCTTAATAATGCCGAAGCAATTCAAGAAGCGCTTGCCAATGCAAACCAGCTTTTGGATGAAGAGCAGATAGGCAGCTTGCAAACAGCCAAGGAAGCGCGAGTTTTATTGGGAAGAATCAAGGAGTTTTCAAAAAAATTTGAAGGTTTATGGCAACGTTTGAACAGCGCCATTATTGAAATGGAAGACATTGCTGCAGAAATCAACAATGCCGCTGAAAACATTGAAGCAGATCCCGAAATGTTGTTTCAGGTTAATGAAAAGCTACAAGCGCTTTATAAATTGCAACAAAAGCATGCGGTTTCTTCTACGGAAGAATTAATCAAAATAGAAGAAGATCTTGAGGAAAAAGTAAATACTACCCTTGGCCTGGAAGAACAGATTGGCAATTTGGAAAAACAAAAAGCGCAGTTGCGTGAAATGGCTTTAAAAACAGCCAAAAATCTTCATGTAAAAAGAATGGAGGCAATCCCCACACTTAAGAAAAAGCTTGAAGAGACGCTTTTTCCATTGGGGTTGCCCAATGCGCAATTTCAGTTTGAACTTATCTCTTCGGAAGAATTTAAAAATAATGGTACCGATACGTTGCAATTATTGTTCACGGCAAACAAAGGCTTAGCTTTCGGACCATTAAAAAAAGTTGCCTCTGGAGGCGAAATGAGCCGTATTATGTTAGCCATTAAAGCAGTTTTGGCTGAATATAAAAAACTGCCTACTATCGTTTTTGATGAGATAGACACAGGGGTTTCGGGTGAAATAGCCAATAAAATGGCAGATATTATGTGCCAGATGAGCAAAAAAATGCAGCTGTTGAGCATTACACATTTACCGCAAATTGCCGCCAAGGGCGACAACCATATAAAAGTTTATAAAGAAGATACTAATGAGGTTACCGCTACTTACCTTAAGCATTTGAATGAGAATGATCGTATTGTAGAGATAGCGCAAATGCTAGGCGGAAAAAATCTTTCTGAAGCGGCTATAGCCAATGCAAAGGAATTATTGAATTAAAACGTATCTTTACTTTTCAAAGGAAATTTTTAATAAGAAAATCTATTCAACCATAAAATAAATTAAAACATGTCTTATAATCTACTTAAAGGAAAACGTGGAATTATCTTTGGAGCGTTGGACGAGAATTCAATAGCTTGGAAAACCGCAGAGCGCGTTCACGAAGAAGGCGGAAAGTTTGTACTTACCAATGCGCCCATCGCGTTGCGAATGGGACAAATTAATGCACTGGCCGAGAAAACTAATTCTGAAGTTATTCCTGCAGATGCTACAAGTATAGAGGACTTGGAGAATTTAGTAACAAAAGCTACCGAAATCTTAGGAGGCAAGTTGGATTTTGTATTGCACTCTATTGGAATGTCTGTAAATGTTCGCAAAGGCAATCACTATACCAGCCAGAACTATGACTTTACCCATAAAGGTTGGGATATTTCCGCAGGCTCATTTCATAAGACCATGCAAGTACTTTACCAGAAAGATGCAATGAACGAGTGGGGGAGTATTATAGCATTGACCTATATGGCCGCACAGCGTGTTTTTCCAGATTATAACGATATGGCAGATAACAAGGCCTATTTGGAAAGCATTGCGCGCAGTTTTGGATATTTCTTCGGAAGAGATAAAAAGGTTCGCGTTAATACTATTTCGCAATCACCCACCCCAACTACGGCAGGCCAGGGTGTAAAAGGATTTGATGGTTTTATCAGTTACGCAGATAAAATGTCTCCTTTGGGTAACGCAACTGCTTTAGACTGTGCTAATTACACAGTAGCTATGTTTAGCGATTTGACAAAACGGGTAACACTTCAAAATCTATACAATGATGGTGGGTTCTCTAACATGGGGGTTAGTGATGCCGTGATGGAAGCTTTTGTAGAAGGAAAGTAAGGCTTTTCTTTCAATAATTTAATTGAATCCTATCCAGATTTATCGGGATAGGATTTTTTTATTTTTACGGACAAACTAGTTGTGGTAAATATTTGTGATTAACATAATTTTAGGTACATTTAGTCACTTATTAACTAAACTAATATTTAATTATGAAAAGAATTACAATGCTAATTTTTGCCTTGATTGCTATGGTAAGTACCATAGAGGCACAATTTCTCCAGCCAAATTCTTCGATCTACGGATCTAGAAGCTTAGGTGTAGAAAACAAATCACAATCAATTGAGCCCACTGAACGGCAAAGAAACATAGAAAGTTCAGCAACTTACAATCCAAATCAACCTGCAAATTTACAATCACAGAGTTTTGTTGTAAATAATAGAAACCCACAAGCAACTTTGCTTGATGAAGGCTTCGATGATATTACCACATTGCCAGGTGCCGGTTATAGTTTTGTAAATGTTAGTGATTCACAAGGATCAACAGATTGGTTTCAAGGAAACGATGCTGTCTTTCCAGCACAGTCGGGTGCTCCTACGGCATATATTGGAGCAAATTTCAACAACACTGCCGGTAGCGTAATCAATAACTTTATGATAACCCCTGTACTCGAATTAGAGAATGGTGATGTTGTAACTTTTTGGACACGATCAGTAACGGGTAGCACCTTTCCGGATAGATTGGAAGTGCGGCTTGACCCAACAGGGGCCAATACTGACCCTTCTGGGCCTGCAGATGTAGGTTCATATACAGAACTACTTTTGGAAATAAACCCCACCTTAACCCAAGGAGGCTATCCAGAGGTTTGGACGGAATTTACCATTACCATTTCCGGGCTTTCAGGAGCTACCAATACAAGGGTAGCCTTTAGATATTGGGTTACCGATGCTGGACCAGTAGGTAACAATTCAGATTATATAGGGATAGATACCTTGACCATTGAAGAAGGCACTGGCGGAGGCGGTGGAGTTTGCGGTAGCCCTATTTTGGAAATTAACCAAGATGTGGATGATACCTGTATGGCGAATATTACACAAACAGGTTTGGCGCAATCTTACATTCCGCTTGAGGCAGAAGCTGCTGGAGCGGGTATTAAGTTCAGGGATCCATCAACAGGTCTGAACGTTGACCTTTCATTATGGGATGGTCTTCCAAACGCTGGAGGAACTATGCTGGCAAGCGGAACTACCCAAACTGATGGTACCAACTGGGCCGATGTTTATTGGGATCCGGTGGTAAACGTTACCGTGGGTAATACATATTATATAGTAATTGATGGAGATACTGCATTGCCTTGTATTTCAGGATCTACAAATGACCCTTATCCTGATGGTAATGTATTTGCAAATGCTGGCTATAACCCATTCCCGACTTTTGACTATACCTTTAGAACGTATAGCTGCGATAGTGGTGGACCTGCTTGTACTAGTACAGCATATGACAGTACTGCTGTTCCATTTGATATTGATGGTGCCGGAACCAGTACGTCAGATTGTGCCAATGCCCCTAATCTAATTCCCGTGACTGTTTCGGATATGGGAACAATTGGTTCTGGAGCGACCTTAGAGAACATAACAATTGATATTGCACATACTTTTACTGCAGATCTCGATCTTTATTTGGTTTCTCCAAACGGAACGGAATTATTGCTTGCCAATGATCTTGGCGGTGGAACAGATGATGGTTATAATGGAACTATGTTTGAAGATGGCGGTGCAGATATTACCCTGGCTACTGCTCCATTCGGTGTGGGGCCTTATGAGCCAATGGGAGGAACCTTTGCAGCTGCTTTTGCAGGTGAAGAAATAATGGGTGACTGGAATTTGAAGGTTTGTGATGATGCAGGTGGAGACACCGGGCAAGTCCTTCAATTTTCAATGTCTATATGTGTACCTCCTGTTATCACAAATGATGATTGTGCTAATGCATATGCTTTAGCTTGTGGCGACAGTGTAGTTGGAGAGACGCTGACGGCGACGGATTCTGGCGGG
>TARA_R100001460_G_scaffold5433_1_pt1 | contig 12374 bp, 15 predicted proteins | sample TARA_R100001460 | Tara Oceans TARA_R100001460 (sample SAMEA2622190) | marine metagenome | biome: marine biome (ENVO:00000447); feature: surface water layer (ENVO:00002042); material: "saline water (ENVO:00002010), including plankton (ENVO:xxxxxxxx)" | depth 5 m | reverse complement strand
GATGTCTATGACAAATTAGAAACCAAACTAGGCCGAATGGATGAACTGCTCGGAATACTCAACCAAACCACATCGTTAAGAGAATCAGCATGAACATTAATGAACTAATCGAACAACGCGTAGCTATCAAAAACAAGATCGATGACTTACGAACGCAAGAAAAAGACCTGCAAGAGCAGCTTCGTGGCAACGAAACTATCTTGCTTAAAGAGTTGGACGCACAGGGATTGTCTAGAACAGCCAATGACAAAGCATCTGTGTCCATCAACGAAGACACGGTCCCCGATGTCATTGAGTGGGATGAATTACATGCCTACATCATTGCCAACAAAGACTTCAGTCTTTTCCAACGGCGAGTAAATAGCAAAGTGTACAAGGAACTTCTTCAGCTTGGAGAAACCATCCCCGGTATACAACCTCGAACTATTCGCAAACTAAATATGCGCAAACTATAAGGATCAAGTTATGCCTAAATCAGCAGTAGCAGTAAAAGAATCAGCAGCAGTATCGCTAGTGTCTAATGACGTTCCAGCACACGTGCGTGCAGCACAAGGCGCTGGTCGCGGTAACGAAGATGTCGGTAACGCAGTAGCAATACCACGCATCAAATTACTGCAAAAAATGTCTCCCGAGGTCGACAAGTATTCGCCCAAGCACATCGCTGGCGCAGACGTTGGCCATTTCATCAACAGCATCAGCAGCGAAATCTACGGCGAAGAGCTGTACGCCGTCTCTCTCAAGTTCAAAGTAGAGTATGTCGTATGGCGCAGCATGGACGCAGGCGGTGGCTTGCTCGGTAACTTTACCAGCCAAGCAGATGCTGAAGCAGCGGTAGCCGCTCAGGAAAAACCAAGTGAGTTCGAAATTAAAGATACTCACTCGCACATCTTGTTGCTCAAGAACCCTGAGACCGGCGAGCTATCTCACCCAATCATCATGGACTTCACCAGTTCTAAACTACGTGTATCACGCAGCTGGAACACACAGATTGCCAGCAAAGGCGGCGATCGATTCAGCAGCCTGTGGCGTCTCAAGTCACAACCCGTTGAGTCACGTACTGGTCAGCAGTTCATGAACCTCGAAGTCGAGTGGGTTGGCTGGGTGACTGACGAGGACTACCAAGTTGCCGAAGGGCTATTCGATCAGTTCTCTAACTGATGTATGAACGAGCACGGTTTCGTAAGATCCGTGCATCGTAAGTTGTCTTCCGACGTTTTCGTTTGGAAGATCAACGACAAATTCGCGGGTGGTGTACCAGATGCATTCTACGCTGGTGCCGCCCGCTATTTGTTTATTGAATACAAGTACATAAAGCTGCCAAAGCGAAGCAGTACGCCGATAAAAACAGGCTTATCTGCGCAACAAAAGCTCTGGCTAAACAAAATGCTAGGAATGGACAAACAAGTAGCCGTTATTATAGGATCATGCTCGGGAAGCCTCATATTACGGCAAGATTGGGATCGCCCTATTCCAGCAGAACTATTTAGACAGCGCGCTATGTCTACTGAAGCTGTTGCTCAATGGATTACAGCGTACTGTTTGGACAAAAATCATGACCACGAAGAAGGATTCTTCCGTGGCTGCTAGCAACTTGAGAAAGATTTGGGACTCAAAAAAATCCGAAATCGGCATTACTCAGACTGAAGCAGCCCAAAAACTAGGTTGGACACAAGGCGCACTCGCGCAATACCTAAATAACATAACCGACCTAAACCCACCTGCGGTAATCAAGCTAGCCAACTTTTTTGGTATCGATTGTCGTGAGATAGATCCTGCTGCTACAGGCACAGACTATCCATGTTATGTGTCGTTTCCCACAACACAGGAAGGCATCTCAATAACCATAGACCTCAACGACCAATACATTGCGTCCAAAGACAACAACGGTATGATCACGCTCATACCAAAAAAATAACTGTCTCATTGGGACAGTGCAATGCTAAACATCGTGAAATAACGTGTAGTTAGTACCCTACTAAAATGAACTAACGTGTTGATTTTATTAACATCGTGCCTGCAAACGGCAGAAATCCCTCTCTCTCCGCCATTAGCGCAAACCCTTGCCACATAAGGCTTTCCGAGAGTATGCTGTTTCTTTTGAGACAGTTGAGGGACAGTTGGCCACCATAATAAATAGAGACGGTAGATTCTACGTCCGCGTTCGCAAAGCAAACTTCAAACCCGAAAACCGCACCTTCGACACACGTACCGAAGCCAAACAATGGGCGCTTCAAACTGAAGCAGCTATGACTAATGGATCATGGATCTCGGACCGTGAAGCACGAACCACGACCCTCGATGCACTATTCACGCGTTACATTAATGAAATCCACTCAATCAAACCCTTCGGCAAATCAAAGCTCGCAACTGTAAGAAGCACACAGCAAAGAGTCGGGCATGTGCGTCTTTCTGATTTGACTCCTGACTTTATTTTGTCCTATGCAAAACAGCGTGCCAGCACAATCTCGAGTGCTACGCTCCTAAAAGAACTGTCCTACTTCGCTCAAGCCATAGACGTAGCACGTACCCTGTGGAACGCACCCCTGAAAGACAATCCTGTGCGTGCAGCAATGAACGTCTTGTCACAGGTCGACATGATTCAGGGTTCAAGACAACGCAGCAGACGACCTACGAACGATGAGCTGAATAGCCTCATGCACATCGCCCAAACAGGACGCAAACCGTGTCGTTGGATTGTGCCTATTATGAAGATTGCATTAGAGACCGGGTTGCGTCAGGGCGAAATCCACGCGTTAGAATGGCGTGATGTCGACTTCAACAAAAACACCGTTCTTGTCCGCGACAGAAAAAACCCTAAACAAAAACTTGGAAACGACCAGCTCATACCGCTGTTACCGGTCACGAGAGAGGTGCTCCTACGTGAAAAGCAGCACGCTAAGCAGGACCGTAGGGTGTTTGAGCGCATTCTCCGCGCGGGCAGTATCAGTGATAAATTCGCTAAATTGACCAAACGAGCCGGGATCACCGACCTGCGCTTTCATGACCTTCGGCATGAAGCCATAAGCAGAATGTTTGAAAAAGGAATGACGATCCCAGAGGTTGCTGCGATCAGTGGACACAAAACGTGGACTAGCCTAAAGCGCTACACCCAGATTAATCCGCAAAGGTTGTCGTCTGCTTTCGCAGGCCAGCCTCCATATGTGCAACAACCTCAGTCGTCGGAAACAAATACTTCTTACCACGCTTAACGTATGGCAGATCCACCTTGTCCGCATAGAGCTGGTTGTACAGTGTCGCGCGTCTGATCTTAAGCACGTCTGCAAGTTCCGTAACATCCATAAACGGGCCGTACTTATTTAGCATCCATTCAGTCAACAGTCAGCTCCTCAATCATCCTGTCTAAATACCAGCGGGCCTTACGTAGATCCTCCACAGGCCGTCCTTTGTATGACATACGCCAGACGTATTTTTCGACGTTACCTTTTAAGTAACCAATAAACTGCTCGCTCGACATCGACGCCTTAATTGCATCGATGCACTCAATGTCTCCGGCTTTGTAATGCGGTGGGCTATTCACAGCGTCCATACTGTAACCATAATCCTTTATGGGTGAATTTCATGTGTTACGTATAGTACCAATATTAGTCGGACTAATTGTGCTGTCAACCCGCAAGTTTTATTTTAAATACAGTCGCGTTTCGTAGCGCATCTGTCGATCTTTCTCCAAACACGCTATCTGCAGTGACGACAACCGGCGTATCCCAATGACCTGCATAGCTTCCCCATACAGATTCGACAGCTGCCTTCGCAGGGCTTTGAGAATTTGCGACCACAATCATGCCCGCATAACCCTGTTGACGTCGCTTTGCAGCGCCTACGCGCTGAAAGTCCTCAGTGTAAAACCAAGCACGGCTACCGCTTGCGTCACAGCCGAGCGTTGGGTAGGTGTACCACAGCCATTTTTCCTCGCCAATCTGAAGATCCTGATGTGATCCACAACCAACCACATAGCCGTCCAAAATATAGGTATAGGCAGTATGAGTATTAAGTGACGCCCACAACGACTCTCTAAGCGCCCTATCACCTACGCGCAGTCTCTCAGCAGCAATTTTTTCCCGCGCCTCGTCAAACAAACGATCAAACGTATCTCTGTCGGGTGCGCCCTCGATAATCTCTAACATCACTGAACCCTCGGTTTAATAGGCATCAGGTTTTCGACGTCGTGTGTAGTCTCACACCCTTGAACTTTTGTTGGGAAATCGCGCAGCTCCTGTCGATACGTTCGCCACGCTGCCTTTGCCTCTTCAGACAATGGTGAGTCAGCGCTTTGAGTCCAGTCGCTACCCTGCAATGCCATGTCTCGCAGGTTTCTGGCAAGCGTCTCTGGGTAAAAAACAGTAACAGCGGCACACGGCTCCCCATCAACAATGCGATCAAACACGTTTGTGTCGACCTCACCTTCGTACACAGACTGACCTTCTTCGAGGTAAGCGTTTATTTGATCCGCTCTATAATTACCAACGCTGACAATCTTGCCGGTCGCTGTCTCAAAAATTGTGTAGATCATGACTTGTGTATCCTGAACAAACGAATACTTCGAGAGACCACGCCACTTTGGTTTGACGAGTTGCCACTAAAGTCGCGCAGATAGGCAAACATACGCAGCTTGTAGTCATGCGTATTGCTCAAATTAAATGACACTGTCCCAGTCTTCGGGACCAGCGGCAAAACACCGTTTAACATGACCTCCGTAGTCTTCGAAAAATTTTGAGTGGAATCGTTTGAAAAAGAACCTGACGATGTTTTGAGCCTTCGTTGCAACTCTATGACTAAAAAGAAACCAGACGTAGTGCTGGTGTTGCTGACCGTCCCAATTGGGGCCGCACGAAAATCAATGTGGTATTCACCCGACTCAGGAATGTCCTCAGCAAGCAACGTCGTATTAAAAACCTCGGGTAACGTAACGGTTGTGCTTGTACCAAACTTATCGGTTTGGCTGAATTCGCTAAATGGCGCTGAAGCTAAAAATTGAGAGGCCGCTGCTGTCTGATTACTGGCGCTTATATACGCATTGTTGACCGCAAACTTGATGACGCCCACCGCATCCTGCGAAAGGTTATCTACAAACACACCACCTGCGCGAAGGATTAGCTCTCCGCTGTTGTTTGTATCGAGCGTAACACCGTCAATGCTTAACCGATCTGAGCTTACGGTGCCTGCATTAATTTTAGCCGCGTTAAGACTTGCGATCTTTGCGTCATCAACAGCAAGGTTGCCTATCTTGGCACTGGTTATTGTGCCATTTTTGATAAACGCATCGGTGATGTAGACACCCGGCTGCACTGTGACGCCATTAATAGTCTGCGTAGATGTGATTACCGTGAACGGTACAACAGGCGTGCCCGTGTCTGTGGCTGTTTTCAGGAGCGCAAAACGATCTGCGTTAACAATAAACTCACTAACAATATTGCCCGAAGCCGTGGTTGTAGACGCAAGTCCGTAACCAGCAACAGCTCCGTTGTTATCAATCTTTACTGTGTACTGCGCTTCGAGACCATTAATCGACGAAGAGTTAGTAGAAATTGATGTCGTATTACCACCAACCGTGGATTGTAGTGTAGTGATATCACTAACTGCTGTAGATAGGGTACCCCCTTGATTGGTTACAGTCGTTGTAAGCGACGACAAACCAGACGCAGTAGCTGTAACACCTGTATTTGCATCGTTGACCGTGCTGGATAAAGCAGTAATAGAACTGCCTTGAGACGTAATCGTATTTTCAGCAGTTGTCACACGTGTTGATAAACCATTTACCGCCGACGCATTTGCACTCACTCCCGTAGACGGGTCATTGACTGTGTTTTCTAACGTCGTGATATCGCTGGTGTTTGTAGTGATGTTGCCTTCAGCAGTTGTCACACGTGTAGTAAGAGTCGATAAACCGCTTGCTGTAGCAGATACGCCCGTATTTGCATCATTAACCGTATTTTGAAGCGAGGTTATGTCGCTACTGTTTGTCGTGATATCGCCTTCAGTGGTTGTAACGCGCGACTCAAGCCCAGAAATTGCTGTGGCGTTAGCAGACAGACCAGTAGTCGGGCTGTTAACAGCGTTTTGAAGAGAGGTAATAGCGCCGCTGTTGGTCGTTATGTCCCCTTCAGTCGCTGTAACACGTGTGCCAAGGCTCGAAATCGCGCTTGCGTTAGCTGCAAGGCCAGTCGAGCCATTGTTTATAGCGTTGTTTAGCGATGTTATGTCGCTTGTATTTGCTGAGATGTCGCCTTGAGCAGTAGAAACAGACGAGGACAGGCCACTGATCGCGCTGGCGTTAGTCGATATGCTGCCACTGTTAGTCGAAACGCTGTTCTGTAGCGCAGTTATTTCAGATGACTGCGTGCTAATGGTGCCTTCAGCCGTTGAGACGCGTGTGTTTAATGAAGACACAGCCGAAGCATTTGCTGCAACACCTGTCGTTCCGTTGTTTACGGTGTTCTGCAAATTTGTGATATCAGTTGACTGATTGGTTATCGTGCCTTCAGCAGAAGTAATCCTTGTATCTAAGCCACTAACCGCAGTGTTAAGGGCAGAAACACCCGTAGTCGAGTTATTCACCGTGTTTTGTAGGCTAGTAATGTCACTAGATTGCGTAGTGATTGAGTTTTCTGTGGCAGTAACACGCGTATCAATGCCTGATATGGCGGATGCGTTGGCTGCGACACCTGTAGACGAGTTGTTCACCGTATTACTCAGAGCCGAAATGTCGCTACTGTTTGTACTTATGGACCCTTCGGCAGATGTCACTCGTGTATCAAGCCCACTCACTGCACTAGCCGTTGCCGCAACGCCAGTAGTCGAGTCATTTACTGTGTTTTCTAGCGCAGTTATATCGGTGGAATTTGTAGAAATGCTGCCTTCAGCAGTAGTCACACGTGTCGACAGATTAGCTAGCCCAGTTGCAGTAGCGGTCACTCCCGTTGATGCGTCATTTACTGTGTTTTGAAGGCTTACTACGTCCGATTGTGTGGATGTAATACTGCTTTCAGTGCTAGTCACGCGTGTGTCTAACGCGCTCAGCGCGGTATTTATCGCACCTACGCCAGTCGTTGGATTATTTACCGTAGTCTGAAGTGCTGTAACGTCAGTTTGCGTGGCTGAGATACTGGTCTCAGTGGTCGTAACTCGCGTCGTTAGGTTACTTAAATTAGCAACCGTCGCGCTAAGACCTGTCGTCGAATGATAGACAACGGCTTCTAGCGTGTCTAAGTCGTTGGTGATCGTAGTTACATTCGACTCTGCGTCGGTAACACGTGTATTGATGGCAGCGAGCGAAGTTGCGGTTGCTGCAACACCTGTCGTTGAATCGTTTACCGTGGTTTCTAGTCCAGTAACGTCAGTTTCTGCTTGCGACACACGTGTAAGTAAACTGTTTCCAACGTAAGAGTTGGTGAAACCAACGAACGTCTCTATCGCACTGGCTTGTGTATCAGCAGAATTGATTCGACTAAGTAAACTGTTGCCTGTGTAAGTACTGTCGAAACCTACGAATGTTTCTAAGTTCGCTAAATCAACTGCAGAACCAGACCCATCGATTTGGTTTGCAAGAGAGGTAGTAAGCTGAGAAGCCGATATAGCCCCAGTCAGCTCAGATAGAAGAAGAGATACATTCGTTGCAGTAGTTGCTGCAGTTCCTGCTGATGCGTTAAACGGACCCGGATCACCCAGCACGTTTACGTGACGTATCCAGTAGTAACGGGTTAGCCCTTCACCTATCGGGTCTACAAACACCGCGCCGGACGACACTCCTATTAACTGTGCATCGCCAATAGCGTCTGAATCGTGTCGGTAGATCTCTGTTTGAGAATGCCCGCGATACGTTGGCCTATCCCAATATAACTGTGCAATCGCGTAGCCACCTGTAGCAGTAAAGTTAGTAGGCGCAGTGGGTACTTCGACAGGACCAGTAGCAACGGGGTTAGAAAAATCACCGGATGGATTGTTTGGGTCAAACGGAAATGAGGAAAGCTCTTTTGCTAACCCTGTATCGATTAACTCTCTAAGAGTTATTGCTCTGTCTCGTGTATCACCTCTGCGCCCAAGCCTTATCTCAAGCGCTTCCGATACACTCTCCAGATAGTTTCTAAGTTGCGGCGATACATCTCTAGGCGGCTGCGGTAGATTAGGTACCTTCGTAGGATTGACAGTTCTTGTCTTGCTCATAATGCAGCTATTTCATCCATGCTCTGAGCTAAACAAACTTCGTCAATCTGCACACTGCCTTCAACTTGCACCTCCCATACTTGGCCAACCACCGCAGGTAGTCGCATGATTGGTTCTCGGAGCGTGCCAGTAGACGCACCGCTAGGTAAGGTGACGGATTGGGTGTACGCGTTGTTTGAGAAAGAGATCGTGTAAATCGCTATCTGAACGCCGTCAGCCCAGACTTTTACAGTGACTGGGTAGGCTTGAGCATGTACTGATACCCAACCCATACTGACTGGCTTTGGAGTCACGTACTGCTTTGACTTCCATTTCAGTGTCTTGCTGTTTGTACCGCCACGGTATTTTTTAATCTTGTTGCCAACGATGATGTACAGCTCACCGTTCTTATCGTGCATGTATCCACCACGCACATCTCCGCTGTAGCTGATTGTTGATAAAGCCGCCTCACCAGCCCTTGGGTCGTAAACAAACCCACCACCAGAGTAAAAAGCGACGTAGGTGTTTTCGTGTCTAAACGCCCTATAGGTCGTTGGGTTGAAGTCGTCGTTCCACTGCTTTGGAGAAATTAAACCGTTAGTTACAACCTGTCCTTCACCACCTGACACAGCAACCAAACCGTCTGGCCCCGCATAAAGTAAGTAGTCACCCATATCCACAACGCTGCGCTTGTTTATGCACGCTTGGGCGATATCGAGTTTGACAGCTGTCATAGCACTAGGATCAATGCCTGTGACAAAGTAAGGCGCACCGTCCGTTAACGCCACAATACCGTTCGTGACTGACCCAATAGCGACAATGTCCTCTTCTAATGTAATCCGATAGTCAATGGGCCATGCGTGTGGCAAGAAAGGCTCTGTGAGACAGAGTCGCTTACCGGTAAAGCCCGCAAAGACGCCGTTAGCAACCGCAATAAGGCCTTGCAACGGGCCGCTAGGATAGAGAGAAGTATCGTCATCCGGTGGTCCAATCCAAGTTCCACTGGGTAAGACCTCGCCCAAAGCAAATGATGACGTTGTGTCTGATACCGACGTGGTGGTGAAAGGTACTTCAGCTAAAAATTGAAACTGGGTGCTGGTGGAACCGGTGTTAGAGCGGTAAACGCGCTTCTTTGCACCTGCTCCAAAGTTGTAGTTGCCAGACGGGTGGTCTGAGCTTGGCAATTGTATTGTCACCGTCTCAGTGTTTGTTCTTTCAAACGATGTACTGGCTAGACTTGGCGGTCCTTCTTCGCCAAACGCAGTTACAAACGTGTAAACATAAGAGACATCGTCGGGCGTTTGCGTTGAATCAGGCGTGCCTGTTTTACTGGTAGTTGGGGCGTTTGCTGGCGCTGGTACACCCAGCCTAAAACTGGCTTGTGGGTAACTAGACCCAGAAATAATGGTAGAAGCGACACCGATTCGCGGGTAGTCCTGCCCGGTCCAGTACAGTCGGTCAAGCGTGTCTGCTGGTATTGGCCCTTCTACAACAGAAACGTCATCCTCGTCCCACTGCAACCAGTTGGTATCACGGTAAAAGAAAATAGAACGGCGGGTGCTGTTAGCAAGCGTAAAAGTGTCAGACTCGTCCGTAACTGGATTCAGTCGACCAGACTCAAAGTCTATGTTTTCAGCCAGTTGAGCGAACTGCTCAGCCAGCAACCTTGGAGAAACTCCGGGAGCAATACCACTAAATCTGTCGCGTTTAAAATACGCCATACTTACCTCACTTCATGAGCAAGGTGACGATAAGCCCTGCCATACCGCCCAATAGCATCACCCCTAGAGTGAACATTCTTTTGTTAATTACCTCTAGAGAGCCATCAATACGGTCTAGACGATTAAAGATCGTTTTAGACCGCTCTTCGCACATAGCCTCATGGGACGCAATTCTGTTTATTGCTTCCCAGTATCGGTCTATAGCTTCACTCTGACTCGATGGCCTCGGTTGATTCGTCACTGGTCTCACTCTTCACTCGCTGGCCAATTAGAGAAGCGAGGTTTGTGACGGACACTTCGTGGATCACGGCCTGTCTGCGAGCGCCAATCATCATTTCATTAGCTTGAGCATGAAGTGATAGCAACTCTTTTACCTCGTCAGAAAGATCGGGGATTGAATACACAACATCATCGATCGTTACAGTTTGAACTTCTGATCCATCAGTCATTTGCTAACTCCTATAGGGGGGAAACATCTACCAGCCATTTTATTAGCCCCACTAATTTTTGCAACCGTTAGTTACCGCCTAGCGGGTTGGTTGCGTCGATAGCGTCCCAGAGATCATTCATGTCGCGCTCGTATCTGCTGACACGATCGTTAATGGTGCTCAAAGCGTCTAACTTTCCAGATACGCGTAGCTCTGTCTCTGACGAAGTCTTCTCTACCGAAGAAATTCTGTCTCGTATGTCTAGCAACTCCTGCTGTGCATCCATGATCTGCACAAGGTTAGCCCCAAGCTCTGCAAGCTTTCCCTGTAGATTCTCTACATCAGCCGCTGTCATTGCCTGTTCCATGTTCGAAAGTTTTACGTCCATAGCTTGTAAGCGTGTTGCATTTGATTCTCTAAGGTCATCGAACCGTGTAGCCAAACCTTCTGCTTGCGCTGTAGCGGCTATCACCGCTTCGGACTGCTCATTTAATTGCGCGAAAAACTGTGATGCCGCCCAGATTCCGCCCCCAATTGTTGAGCCAAAAGTAAGCACAATTGCAATCCAGACGCCCTTGATGGACGTCCCGCCGACGTTTACTTCTAAATCTTCAAGAGCCACCGTTCAAACACTCCTCTTGGTTTTCAGCGAACCAGCAACCCCCCTCGGGAGAACTGATCCAGAATTGATCTGTCTCGGCTCTTGTCAACACATCTTCTGCAGCGACAAAGTAGTTACCTACCTGCAAGCCTTGTATCGTCGCGCCGTCGTCAAAGGACACCCACACAGCTTGAGTGTCTAAATCAAAGAAAACGGATGCGGTTTCTTCGTAGGTGACGCGCAAGTCAAGCGCCATATCGTTTGCTTGTTCTAAGAGAGTTTCGTCTCCAGCAACAGCCATGTAAGCAGCTGCAGTTTGTATTGCAGCCTCCGTATTTGATAAGGCTTCGTTGTATTCGGTAATGTCTGAGTCGGTCAGAGTCACGTCGTTAGCCGCCATAAACTCCTGAAGCTCCATAGCTTCTCGTTGATCAGGGGCTTCTTGAGCGTCTTGCGCCATTTCGTTAACGGTGGCCACCATAATTACTTGCTGGGCTGCTTCTACATAGGCATCGACCATGTCAGAAACAATATCCATTGCCTGATCTGCCTGATCTTGGAAGTACTCATCTGCACCGGGGTCGTAGGCATAAGTCGCTGCGGCTACGGCTGCGACAGCTGCGTTATAAGCGTTTTGTTGCTCAGTCGTAATATGACCATTTGCTGCCATCGCAGGAGCAATATTCCCATCCGCCGAATAGGACCACCCACCGGCAATAGTTTTGATCCCGTAGGCAAACGTGTCACGTATGCTCTGCGAGGTATCTACTAAATCATCTATCTCCGTCGCGTAAAGTGGACCGGAAGCGATCGCTAATACTACGCTCATCAGAACTCTCACCGTCATTACTCCTGCCCCCAACTAATAGTGCGTCGTAAAACTCCTTATCATCGTGATAGTCTGGAATCCACATTGCGGGATTTGACTTAACCTCCAGTAGCGCCGTCTTCCCTACCAACAACCTGCCGCCCCTTATAATTGGACAAGGTGTTGCACTCATAAACATCGCCCTCCAAACCTGTGCGTTCTGGCACATCAAACTTACGCTTGCGACCTTCATGCCCATGTTTGATAGCGTGATCGCATTGAGTCTGCGATTACACTCGGGGTCTTGAATGTACTTACCGGACGATATACCTACGGAAACAAGTTGTAGGCCACCCGATATTGATTTCAAACACGACTGCTGCCCGTTACTCATAAGACTAGGGCTAACTGCCGTAGAAGCAGGCATCTGTCTTCCAGAACCTGCCCCGTTATATGTCTTACTAACATTTCCGTTATTTGAGTTCGACGTATTAAGGTCACCCTCAATTCTAGTGCCGTCTTCGCCCGGCTCGTATCCCGGTTCAGACTCTCCCGGCAAACTCGGTGGAGGGTCTATTTCAGGCGACGGATCTATCTCGGGCTGAGCAAACGCAAGACTTGGAACCAGCAAAAGCGTAAGTAATCGCTTCATACAGAAG
>TARA_R100001460_G_scaffold41508_1_pt1 | contig 12417 bp, 11 predicted proteins | sample TARA_R100001460 | Tara Oceans TARA_R100001460 (sample SAMEA2622190) | marine metagenome | biome: marine biome (ENVO:00000447); feature: surface water layer (ENVO:00002042); material: "saline water (ENVO:00002010), including plankton (ENVO:xxxxxxxx)" | depth 5 m | reverse complement strand
GTGTAATCAGAACTTGACTTTGCCGCCAAGCTTCAGGCCATAGCCAGCATCAACGTCCTCATACTTGGCATAGGAAACCTCGCCATACAGGTCGATTGAATCACTGACAGGAGCAGTCACCCCAGTTTTCGCAGAGAAACCAATTTCGGTATCGCCGCCATTTGGTGAAAGCCATGAAGGACCACCCTGAATATAGAAGGGGCCTTTTTCATACCCAACATGGCCATCCATAACGGAACCGCCATACTCAGATCCGCTCCAAGCGCCATTGAACTCAGGGTTCAGGTAGAAACCCTCAGCTTTTGCTGCAGAGAGGGGAGCCAAGGCAAGAGCGCCAGCGGCTGCACCAAAAACAATTCGCTTGATCATTTGTTGATTGATTAGCGTTTTTCGAGACTACCTTACAGGGTTTAGGCAAAAGTGCTGCCGGTAAGTCAGCCATTTCAGTTAGTGGTTTCCGACCCAATTCGCATATTTAATATTTAAGCCGGTGTATAAGCCGTGCATTGGGTGGTCAGGATTTTCGCGGCCATCGTGCATGTAAAGGGCCTCAATCCAGCGGATTCTATTTTCCATAGCCACACGGTCCTGAGCCCCAGGCTTGCAGGGAATCATCGGGTCAGGTCGTGGCATTGCTGTTCAGAGCGAAGATCAGATTGGGCCTGTCCATAGCCGTACTGCCAGAAAATGTGAGCTGAAGCGACAATCGTTATTGCATAGCCGGTAACTACCAGCCCGCTCCAAAGCACAAAGCCAACAGTTGAACTCATCAGCTAGAGGCCATCAGGCCATGAGCACTCGCAAAGGCTAGAAGCGCCTCAACTTTTGCCTCAAGAGTCACGCAATACTGCAACAACTCCGCGTTGGTTGGAGCGGTTGCGTCCGCGATTGTGTTCGTGTCGTTAGCAGCAGGCAATGCCCCAGAAGATGCAGTTGTGGTGATGTCCGCCACATGAGTGGACTGCACAGCAGCAGTCGCCCCAAAGAATCCAATCTTGTTCTCAGTGATGTCCAAACGAGTTGCAAGCGTTCCCGCTGTCATCGTTTGAACCTGCAGCCGACCGTCTTCTGTGCCGTCACTTGCATCAACAACAGTCCCGACCAGAGCTGCATAGTTGATGTCCTCAGGGTTTGTGTTGTCGTTTGCCCCCCTGAAATTGACAGTGCTAATAATCGCCGCGTCTGTAGCAACCCCAGAACCAACAAAAACTTGAGCAGGGCCAATCTCAAGCTGGGTGGTCATCGCACCCGCTGTTTGGACTTGCAGGCTTAATCCGCCATCTTCCGTGGCGTCACTTGCGTCAACAATCTTGCCCTCAATACCCGCATAATCGACCTCAGCAGGTGTGCCCGCATCGTTCTTGCCTCTGAAAAAGACGCTGCCTAAAGCATCCTCATCCTGCCCTGCGCTAGAAGCGCCACGGCGATGGAACAATGTCAGGTCCGCGCCAGAAGATGGGTCGTCAGCACTGCACTCAAGATTTAACGCTGTGCCTGTTAAATCCGTGGTCAAGTGCATCGGGTACGCAGGTGAGCCCTCGCCAATACCAACAAAACGACCAGACAACCTAATGCGCGAAGCGTTAGTGCCTGCAAAGGTCGTGCTCAGATCAAGAATGCCATCTTCTGAGGTGTTGGTTGGGTCGCTAATACCGCCAACCAACTGGGCATAGGTGTGGTCATCACCGTTGCTGTCTTTGCCGCGAAACTCAAAGTTGCCAAGGTTGTCGCTAGCTGCTGGCGATGCAGAGTTGCGGTACAGCACCACGTCAGGCGCAGTGTCCGCCCCAGCATCACTGTTTTCAATGATGACTTGATCAGTCGTGTCAGTGCTGAAAAGGTGCAGTTGAGCTGCAGCCGTTCCAGTGCCTAGCTGAAACCCAGCAGTGGTGAACTTGCCGTTAAAGGTTGAGTTGTTGGTGAAAGCCACCTCATTGGCCGCTGTCCGGTAGATCCCAGACGTGCCAGTGTCACTCAAAAAGCCGATTGCTGGGGCGCCGACAGAACCATCAGGCAAACGCCGAAACAAGGTGCTCAGCGTGATGCTCTTGTTCTTGTCCGCGTTGGCTGCTTCTGATACGTCAACAACAGGCAGCAAATCACCCTCAGCCGGTGTGGTGAGGGCGCTGAGGGCAGAGATTTTACGGTCAGCCATTATTCAGTAAGAACAGCAGGTGCAGGCGTGTTGCCCTCGGCCAGCCACGCTTCATATTCTTCCTTGTAAGGACTTTCGACCTCTAAGTTGATCGTAGTTTCTACGTCACCGTTGATCCGTAAGATCTGGCTGACCTCAAGGCTTTCATGGTTGGGCAAAAGCTGGTAACTGATCATAATTCTGCGTCCACCAAGTACACAACTCTAGCGCCATTGAAGCCAGCGGCGCTAGCTGGGAAGTTGATTTTTATCCCATTATTATCCACTAAAGTCGTGCTTGTACTAAAACCATTACCAAGGTTAGTTGCAGAGGAAATACTTGCACTAGTTGGCGTAGCCCTCATGGTTACCTTAAACGGTTCAAAACTTTCTAAAGTTGCACTGCTTGGGTAATAGACGTACAGAGTACCTCTGCCACGTTGATAATACCGCTGACACAGAATAAAATCTTCAGTGATGTTTCGATATTCAAAAGGTGTTGCTTTTGTCCCAATTTCTAGTTGTACGCCAGTGACATACCACTCATTGTCAGTGCTGTCAGCAAGATTAACTTGGCCAACTGCACGGTTAGCGTCTGTCCGTGCAACCCACGACGTTGCAAGAGTTCCGCTGGAGAAATTTGTACCAGCCGCAAGCCACCAATTGACGAACAAGCTAAGCTCGGCGTCATCGTCAAAAGCGCCTGTAGTGTCGCCGGGGACAGTAATGCTTTTATATTCCCAAGTATTTGCTGAATCAATTGTGTAAGATCTTGATATTGCCCTGGTGTTATCGTTATCGTTAAGCTCAATAATATACGTGCCAGTTTTGTTAGAGCGTACCCAAAAAGACAAAGTTACACTTTCGGCTGCGGCTATTCCTTTTTTTAGGCCCTGCAGATTTTGCCCTTCAATACGTTGGTCAAAAACTAAAGCGCTGCCGGCGTCAAGGGAGGCTTTTGCTGTTGTGCAATCAAACTTGAAAGAATAGCCAAACCCGTCCGGCGCTGTAGTGCTTCGCGATATAGTCCATGTTCCGGCAGTTCCAATATCGGTACGCCAACGATCAGGACCGCCATAAGTAGATGTGGTCACACCTGTTTCGGAACTGCCTCTTTGCACTATCCGCATCGCACCATTAATAATTATATTGCGATGGCTTAACGCGCCAGCCGTGGGGTATTGGTTCCCGTTGACCGTCAGATTGTCAGCAACAGCAACTGTTTGATCTGAACCAATAGTCAGCGCAGCAGTGGGTGACGCGCCATCACTACCGTCGTTAGTCCGAATTACGATCTGGCCTTTTTCGTCGTCAGCGGTTCCTTCATGGCTCGCTTCAATCTCAGCAAGCGTCGAAATTTCAGCGCCAGATTGCTCGCCTTCAAAGATTAGGCGTGTCTCGCGGCCGCCAGCCGTATCCTCTTCAGTTGTATTTCTGACAGTAATGCGGGGCTCTGCATCGTGAATCTCAACTGTCGTTCCAGGTGCCCCATCGCCAATGCCGATCCGATCGTTGCCTGCGTCGACAACCAGCAGGTTTGGTTCGTTGTCGCCTTCAATACGAATGTCAGAGTCTGCACCGCCTTCATTGATGACAATCCCGCCATCGCCAATTTCAATGCGCTCCGTGCCGCTAGTTGCAACGCCAAGCGTGTTGGCCGCAATTCTGTAAAGGCCAGAATCGGTCTCTGAGGCAAACGCCAAGCCAGGAGCACCAACTGTTCCATCTGGAATCAGCGGCGTGCCTGCCTGCGTGATCCAGTCAATCCAAGCATTGTTGGCAGCGTTTCGGATTTTTAGGATGTCATTTGCCGTGTCCAGCCACAACATGTGCGCGTATGTCGTGCCTGGCTCTGTGTCGCTGCTGTTGTTGCTGACAATGGCTGCCAGCGCATTATTTAAATCTTGACGGACAGCAGCACCGCTGGCGTTTGCGATTACATAATCGTGGGTTGCCATGGGTTAAGTCGTTTCAGAGCCAAAGCCAACCGCCTGATAAGAGAAGTTTCGGTCTATAGCAGCCGCTGAGCTGTTATAGAAAGTGACCGTAAACCCTGATCGGGTGGCTGATGTGACCTCATAGTAATCCCCTGTCGCAAGATTGGAAGCCATGATGCCGATGCTTGGCGTCTGGTAAAAAGCGTTCGTAAAGGTTATGGCTTTTGCAGCAGCGCCAGATGCTTGGACATCGCTGCTCTCCGTCCTTCGCTCAAGCTGCATCGTGTAGCCGAGCCGATCAACAAGCGGCGTTTCGTCAATGTGCGCTGAGCTGAGGTCGCATTTGAATTGAAATTGCCTGCCTGAGAAACTGCCAGATTCCATTGGCACGAACGGGCCAAAGTTAATGTCAGACTCCATCTCAAACTTGTTGCTGTCTTCTAGTAAAAAGAAATTGTCATCTTCCAGCAACAACTGCTCATCGACAGTGGCTTGATCACTTGTGCGGAAAAACATCTGGGCAGAGGTGTCATCAGGTATCGCACCATCAAAATCAGACCAGCGATCAAGCAACTCTGCGCGACTATCAATAGTGGCGTCTGGGTAAAGACCGCGAGTCTCCAGCGTGCGTTTGAATAAGACACTAAATTTGCCGCCAAGATCTAATACATTGCGGAAGAAATATGTGCCCGAAAGCAACCGCGTTCCAAAGAAGTCAAAATCAGTAATCGCGTCAACGTCAGGTCTGTCGTCAAGAGTATCGTCGCCGTCTAAAACCAATGCGTCATATTCATCGCTGTAGATCACTCCATCCTTTTGGCCTTGAAATTCCGGGGTGTCTAAATCTTCGCGGCGGACATCAATGTTTAACCGTGGCAACGCATCTGGCAAATTAATAACAGCACTTTTAGCGTTTACACTACGCTGCTCATCGGCATTTTCAAACTTAACTAAATACTCGCCCTCTTCCAAAGGCACGGTAACTGAATTTGTAGTGGCTGTAACTCGCCTAAGCAGAGTGCTGTTGGGCCATTCGCCCGTTCCATCTGTTTTTGTAGAATGTCTAATTATTGCGGTAAATTTAGTAATATCTTGCGTTGTTTCTGGAATCTTCCAGCTCAAAGTGGCTTGATCTCCTGTTGCTTGGATCGTGACCTCATCAGGATCTGGCGGCAGGATGACTGTGTTCGTGGCACCATCAATGCCATTAACAGAAACAGTAAAAACATTCTCAGACCAGCTTGAAACTTTCATGTGAGCCCCGTAATTCCCGCCGCAACGGCTCTTATATCAAATGTTACTTCTTGCCCGTCGTCAACGCCATCAAGAACGTATCTTGTCTGCCTTGAAATGTCTTGTTGCTCTTCCCCGTTGCCAATAGTGTAACGGACATCAAAATGCGTGACATTTGGACTGGTTGAGTCCCACGTCACCGTAAGGCGATTGATTGTTGACCCGCCGACCGTAACCTGAGTTGTAGTTTGAGTTACGTTGGTTGGCTCGTTGACTGCCTCATCAAACAGCGTGACATCATCAAATGTCATTTCAGCGCCTGTGTCCGCCGTTGCATAAATACTGTCGTTGTGCTCTACGCCAACAATTGCATACGTTCCATCGCCGTTATCAGAAACAGACAGGCAGCGGAATTTTTGTTCGGTGACGTTGGCACTGCGTATTGAATAAATTGACTGGACTAAGGGAGCAGCACTGAAAGCATTTGTTGCCATAACAGCGCCACTCACACTGTTAATGGTCTGGGTTTCTATCGTTCCATCCGGCATAGTGCAGGTTAATTCTTCACTCCCGCCTGCGGGCAAAAGTATCGGTTGATCGCCTGTAATTGATGTTGTTGTCGCAGCAGCAACACGACCAGCCAGCCTTGCCCCAGCCCTCATCTCATCCTGCACCGCAAACACTTGACCAGGCGTAACGACAGCACCCTGCAATCCAGTGGCAAACGTCACGGTTTGGCCGTCTAGTTCCTCAACTGCAAGCAGCCAACGCCCCATGCGCTGTGCTTGGTATTGAGAAGTGCAGGCGAAAGCAACGATTTCTTTGATTTGATGCCCATATCTTTCGATTAACGTACGATCTTCAACAACAACAAAATTCGACTTATAGAAATTTTCTGGGTCGTTGTATCTGACGCGAACGCAAGTGCTGCGCGTTTTTAATGAAGTGCCTGAATACTGAAACCCCCCGCCGATGACGTTGCTGTTTGTATAAAGATGGACAGGTGGAACCGTCTGGCCGTTTTCGTCGTCATTGAGATTGCCGTGGTCTGCGCTTGCTTGGATTACGTTTGTCTGCCAGTAGACCATTCCGCGAAACACGCTGGCAAGATCCTGCAAAACCTGAAAAGCACTAGCAGGGCTGCTCATAATTGTATTACAGGCAAAACGTGGCTCTTGGATTGTTGAGCCGTCAGTAGTAGTAACGTCAACAAGTTCATTCGCATATCGCGAAAGAGGGTACAAATCAACCCAACTTAGGTTTGTGGGGTCTACAAAATCGCCAGCGCCATACCTGCTTCTGGTCACCATGTCGTACCAGCAGCACACCGGGCAAGTTGTCCACTGGCCATGAGTAAGATTGCCTGTAAAATCTTTGTTTGTGTCAAATTCAAGGCTGCCATCCGCGTTATCTGTGCCGGTCCTAACCGTGGCATTAGTAGGAATTCCAACCTTTTTGCCACGAATCAAGTATGCGCGTGTCGGCAGGCTTGGGAAACGCTCTGTTGCTAGTTTCAAGCCAGCGACTGCAGTGTAGGGATACCTAGGGCGCTGATCTTTAACTTCAATCAAGCTTGTCCAGACAAGCTGATTGCCACGACCATTAGCTAGTGGAGCTGTCTTAGTAGCTTTTTTCTTAAATTTATCTTTTGTGACAACAAAAAAGCCTTCCTTTAAATTGGCCTTGCGAACTCTAATGTTCCATGGGCCGGTGCCTGGGAGGTAAATAATATCTGTTTTAATTTGATAGTTCGATGTTGATATTCCACGGACGTTAATAACTTGCTCTTTGAGTTCGGTGAACCCACCGCCATCGCCAACAGACTGCACAAAGAACTTGATTTTGATCCTGCCGCCAAAAAGCTGACCTTTGGCCAACCCCTCCATCGCAGTAGAAAACAACCGAGGGATTGTCAGGATGCACTGAAAAGCATCAACGCTTGTATCACTGATCGATCGGACAACATTCCCAGACCCATAATCTCTGCCCGTAACTTTATTGTCCTCCTCGTCTAGCGTTTCGCTGTAGTTATGGCCTACCTCTTGATTAACTTGCACAAGGTTTTTAACAACGCCTTGGTTGCCTAATGCGTCTTGCCCTCTAGTCCCTTTGTTAAAGTCAATCTTTGCATACTTTGTAGCTACTGAATACTCAGCGTCTCCTTTATCAACTTTTGTCTTTAACGGTGTTTCATCAAGAAAAATGCCTTTGCGGCCACCAACCAGCCCTTCGATTGGGCCTTCGCAGATGACGTCTGCGATCTGGATAAAGGCTTTGGAGTTGAGGGCCATAATTAAGTGATGTTGATCCCTATGCGGTGGCCAACGCCAACGACTTTTAAGTTGTCAGCCCTAAGACTCTTGTCAACTTCAAAATCTACAATGTAAACCCTTACAAAATGCCTCTCAGCGTTTTTAATCGCTGCGGATTTAACCAAGTGACACCATCTATAGTTGTCTTTGTCTCTCAATATGCCTTGAATTGTTGCGGTTGAAGAACCAACAATGACATTGGGGCCTTTCTCCATGTCGCGCAGAACTTCGAGTCGGTAAGTAATAAATCCATCAACTTTTGTTGTTCCCGGACCGCTGACATGCTCAAACAATCCCTTATTGAGCTGCAGCATTACGCCGACCCAATCATCCTTAAGGTCTGAACTTGCCGTTGACCCAAACTGATCATCGTCAAAATTGCTATAACGTTTACCGTTTCTCAAGTAAATAAAACTGTTTACCTCTACTTGCTTGCTTCTATACTTACCTTCTTTCGGGCCGATAGTAGGTTTGAAAATTAAAGAGCCTTGAATAATTGTCTTGTTTGCGTTCTTTTTGCTAGTTGGGACTCTGCTTCTGATTGGGCGTTCACCGCCAATCAGAACAGAGCTTTGGCCAGGCCGCCTAACGAACGTGGTGATTTGATTGCGGTCGCCGCTCGTAATGTCAACGTCAGATGAAATCAGATGGCCGCCTGCTAAAACTTCGCCGTAAGCGACAGGAATAGTTGCACCCTGACCAATGGTGTTAGCTGGGCCGCTGTACGCATAAGTCTGAACGCCGCTGGTGGCACGCTGCACGCTCTGCGGACCGCCTAGATTTTCATTCGTGATCGGGCCTTGAAGACCAGACAGTCCAGGGATCGTTGGCTGCGGCGATAACAGATCAGATACGCCGCCAAGAATCAAGCTGGCACCGATAGAGCCAATGGCAGCTGACCCAAACGCCCCGGCGTTCCCTATCCCAGCAAAAAGACCGCCCAAAGCAGTAGCGCTGCCAATTGTGACAAACGACAAAGCAACTAGGCCAACACCCAGCAAAATTCTGCCTGTGCTGTCGCCTCCACTACCTGTAATAACAGGCGTCACAATCAAATCATTCTTGCCCAGCGGCAACTGCAAATCTGGGTAATCAAGATCCGTACCAGCCTGAATAACCCTGTAGCCAACACCATGCTCATGCGCGTGAGCAAGCTCTTTCACCAACTTAGGGTGGTTGATGCACAGCAGTTTGATGGCTTCCGCTGGCGTGCGAAGGTTGTAATACTCATGGTCTGCGCCGTAACGCTCGCCCAGTTCACCTAGCAGCCGAACGGTCTGCTGCATACCTGAAGACCGCCGCAACCCTAGAGACATAGTATCGCCCAAAAGGCTCTATCGCACTCAATGAATCTTGCTTTTGGTGCAGGATGCGAAGGTCTGGCAACAGGATTGCAGCGTGCATCGGCGTTGCTGTCCCTAAACGCATGATCAACACATCCCCAGACTCTCGCGAATTGAAAGCAACTTGCTTAAACCCAATCGCTTCAGCTTGTTCCAGAAATATGCTTTGGCACGTTTCAAGGTCATCAGGACGCGGGAAGTCCGGCAGCTCTATGCCCTGCTGCTTGAAATAGTCGCGCACCAACGTGAAGCAATCCGCTTTGCCGTACTCCCACTGCCTGCCAATCAGGGATCGATAGTTGACCACTGGTTCTCCGGTATTGAATAAATGTGCCACGGCATTTTGGTGCCGGTGCAGGATGCTTTGTCAGTAGGGCTCGCTGGCCCGCCCATTGGGTGAGAATGCACAATCGCTTCAACCCTGCCAAACAATGCAGCAACTGCATAGTCAGACGGGTTCAAGACAAAATCAAGCTCAGGGTAATCAGCGATATTGCGGCAACGCCAGTAGCGCCCGTCCACAACAACACCACAAGCCTCCTTTGGCGATTCCTGCAAAGCGTGCCGCTCTGCATCAGGTCTGAATTCTGGAGCCTGTAAATCCACCAAACGGCAATTCTTCGTCAACAAACCTTAGAGCGCAACTGCTAAACCGCTTGCCACAAACGTCGTCAGCTTCGCTGGTTACTGGATTGTCATTGATGTCAAAACGCCTAGTCCCTCTATATCCACATTCACCACCTTGTTGGAGTTGGTTTGCGTCTGGCATTTGGCCTCTGTAAACCCACGGGCAGTGCTCAAGAATTTTCCGGCGGGGTAGCTGGAGGTTTGTTAGGTCCAGCTTGCTTGTCAGCTCAAATTCAACTAGCTGAAGATTTTCAGTTGCTATACGGTCGATGTACCAGATTTCATCATTGAACTTTGCCGTAGCGTCAGCAGTAGCGTTCGTTTCACCCGCGAAGTTCACAGCATCCAAAAACTTTTTGCATGTTCGAATGCGTGTGACTTTCGCGTGCAACGGGTTGAACTGTGCAATCAACGCAGAGATTGCGCTGTCGGCGTTTGAAATACGCATGGAGGGACGCGGCAACGTGCCCTTAGATGTCAACTCAAAACCATCTACCTCAATCGGATAAGCCGTATATGTTTGCTCATTGAAAACAATGTTTGCAACAAGGTCGTTCGTTCCAGCATGAAACCGGTAAGTCTGGTCAACGCCGTTTACGGTTCGAGTAAGCTCAAGCTCAAACAGCTCAATGATTGCTGAGGGCTCTAAAGACTGAAGCTGTTCGTGAATCGAATCTTTAATAGTCATGCTTCAAATACCTGCTCAAAGGTCGCTTGGATCGTGGCACGGTTTAAATATGGAATTGATTTAGTCCAGTTTCGGCAAATATACTTGCCGCTGGCGGCTTCGCCAGGTGGTGTGAAGTCAAAATGCTCCACTCCGCCGCGAGTGTCTAAGAAGTCTTCAATGGTGTCTGAGTCGGCTTCTGACACCTCAAAAGTTAGGTTATAGGTCTTTGGATTCTGGTTTATGCCGAACGTGGTGCGCTGGCTGTAACCCGACCCAAACTGAGCAATCCGAACATTCGGTGCGCTTGACTTTTGAATGCCGTAAGTCGGCGTGATTGAAGGGAAAGTAGCCATCAGCGTGAAAGCAAACCGCCAGGTCGTTTCTGTTTGATCAATTCTGCCTGCACTGCCGCTCCAATGGCAGACCCGAGCTGTTTTGCTTGGGAGCCATCGCCCTCAACATTAGACCCGGTGGCATCGACGTTCACGGTGACGCTAGCGCTACCCATCGCATTGTTCGGAACAATGTTGCCTTGAGCACCTGGGACGAACAATTCAGGCCCACGCTCTCCGACCAAATAAGGCCGGTTGCCAGTGACCGAACCACCAAGCGCTCTGGTGCCGTACTGGCTAAATGGCCCAGCTACAAAATTAAGCGGGTTAAAACTGCCCCCCATAAAGGAAGTGTCAGTACCTGAGCTAGCTGCTGGAACGCCCCCAAACATGCGAGCGACTCCCAACGCGATGTATTGGGCAATCATCTGCTGCGCTGTCTGCATCAGCATCTTCGCAATGCTGTTCAAGAAATCAGCAAAGGCTTGCTCCGCTGTTTTCGTTCCATCAACAACAGCAACCATTCCATCGAGCAGGCCGCTGGTAAATGCGTCTGCAAATGGCTTGGCCGCTTGGAGCGCTTGGTTGAATTTAAGTTGAGCCTGTTCGGCTGCGTCTAACTGGGGCAGAAGCTGGTCATAAACGGCAATTTGTTTTTGCAAGCCCTCCACTCTTTCTTGTGCATCCATTACCCCACTTGCATTACCCGCCTCTGAATAACGCAAAATTGCTGCTCGCTCTTTTTCTATTTGATTTGTAAGATCGCGTCTTGCGTCTTCTTGCCTGCGAATTTGCCTAATTCGTAACTCTAACTCCTGGTCCTGCATTGCATTGCCAGTTGGCCGCAAACTAGCGTCTTCAATTTGCCTAGTTAAACCTGTGCTTATGCCAGACAGAGTTTGTTTTTGCTCTATAGCAAGCAAATCTTTTTTAAGCTGTAATTCTCTGTATTCTTGGCGCAAAAGCAGTTGCTTTAATTCGTACTCTTTTGCCAAAGTATTTACTTTTTCTTGAGCAAGGTCTCTGTTTTTTGTAGTAAAAATAATTCTCTGCGCATCTGCGGTGTAAGCAGCTTGCATGTCAGCCAGCTCTCTTTGAATTGCTGCTGCTCGACCTTTAGTCGCTTCAGTTATTTTATTTTCAATTTTCTGCTGTTTGCTGCCTTCTGCAAGTAAATTAGCCTGCAACTGACGACGTTTTTTAAGATCTTCTCGCAATTTGCGTTGGAACGCGTCTCCTTTCCTTCGATCTTCCTCGTCCCTTTGATTTTCAAGGCCTTTTAATTCATTTATCCTTTCCTGTTCTATTATTTCTTTTTCTAAATCTGTAAGGTTTTCTTTGCTTAACTTGGCCTTAGCCTTCAATTCAATAAGCTCTTGTCTTCTAAGGTAAACACTTTCGTCTGTTAGATCTCCATTTAATTCTAAAATTTCGTTTTCTTTTTGAGCTATTTGCAATGCTTTGCTGTTTTCCAGGCTAGTGTCGCGAGCTGTTGACAATATTTTTTTTCTACGCTCTTCTAAAATCTTTGCCGCTTCATTTTGCATTGCGATATTTTTATCATCCGCGCTGCCGCCAGCCTCAAATACTTTTTGGCCGACAGCCCTAAGACGTTCTGCTTCTGGCCCGCCCGCTCTTAGCATTGCGCTAGTTTGCGAAGCTAAATTAGCTCTTTGAATTAGACCAGCGATCCCTTTGACTACAGGGCCAAGCAAGGTCGCAGCCAACACCATAAATTCAGTGTTTAATTCGCTAACTGCTGCACCTAACTCTTGGCCTGATGCGCCAAATTCCTCAAGCGCTCTTACGCCATCTTCGCCAATTTTGTTT
>TARA_R100001460_G_scaffold10276_2_pt1 | contig 12439 bp, 9 predicted proteins | sample TARA_R100001460 | Tara Oceans TARA_R100001460 (sample SAMEA2622190) | marine metagenome | biome: marine biome (ENVO:00000447); feature: surface water layer (ENVO:00002042); material: "saline water (ENVO:00002010), including plankton (ENVO:xxxxxxxx)" | depth 5 m | reverse complement strand
GGTGGCGTTCTCGACCACCCACACGCCGAAACCGGCCGCCAGAAGCGAAAGGGCGGATTGCAGCAGGCACACATGGGCTTCACAGCCACCAATAATGATCTGCTTGCGATCATTGGGGATGGCCTTCAGCAGGCCGCCGCCACAGGCGTCAAAGTGGATCTTGGTGACCGTCTGATCGGCAAGGGCGGCTACTTCATCGGCGTTGTGGCCCAACTTTTCGGGAATCTGCTCGGTGACAATCACCGGCACCTCCATGAGCCGGGCAATTTGAGCCAGCTTCACGGATTCCGACAGCACCGATTCGCCATGACTAATGACTGGCATCAGCTTTTTCTGAAGGTCGATCAGAACCAGTGTTGATTGTTCCGCGCTCATCAGCATAAACGTTTCCTCCCTGCAGGCGGGTTCTTGTTTAATCCCAGTATTGCACAAAGCCCTGGCTGGTTCTCGCCCCGAATACACTGGCAGTGTGTCGATCATGGCCGATGCCGACCAAGAAGTGAGTGGGAGAAAGGATTTTTAAATTGGAGTTGCCAAACCGGAACAAAACCATTAGAGTTTGCGCCCTCAAATGAGCGACGACGTTGCTGATTTGGAACGGTTTATTTAAAGAGTATTGGAGAGGTGGCCGAGTGGCTGAAGGCGCACGCCTGGAAAGTGTGTATACGTTAATAGCGTATCGAGGGTTCGAATCCCTCCCTCTCCGCCATTTTTTTGGCGTAAGTGACTGAGATATAAGGGCTTTTTCGGTTTAGCCGAAGCGTTTTACTAGGTGGAACAACCTGGTGGAACAATGTACCTTCAAAGATCATCTCACGCAGTTTATTACAGTCGAATCCCGCTGCCTCGAAAATGGCATCGCTCCGGTTTTCCCCACACCGTAAGAATTTCCCTGCGAACAAAGTCCCGGTCGGAAGCACTCAAGCTAAATGCTCGCGTCACACATGCTGTCCTAGAACTTTTCGAGAAGGACTCAACTTTTAAATCGATTGAAGTTTTTAACCAAGCCATTGATGCTGTTCGAATAGCACCGCCGGTGTTCACCTCTTCAGCTCCCGTCCTTTCGCCTCCCAGTCGCTCTCCAAAAGCAAGTCAAAGAAGCACTAGAAATAAGCGCCAAGCCTCCGCCATTCTCATTCAAGAATTTATTAAGCATAAAAAAGCAGAAGGGAGCTGCACAGAAAGATATCTGGCGCAGCTATTTAACCGGTTAAAGCCGTTTGGAGTGTACCTTGATCAGTTTGGTCTAAAAGGATTTGGGCCGAAACAGGCTGTAGGCTATCGGGATGACCTCGTAGCACGCACCAACTGGGCCCCCAAGACGGTTAACGAACACGTTAGCGTCGCTCGGCAGTTTATTGCCTGGTGCGAATCAATGGAGTACATCACACGCAATCCCTTCGCTCGACTGAGGCTAAAAGTAGCCGATGATCGCAAAGACATTGATCAGCGCATAATCTGGACAGGCACCCAGCTTGAGGAGCTTTTCAAAGCGAAGCCATTCCAAGGGTTGGGCGGGCTTGAGAACCGGCTGATAGCATCACTTCAGTTAAAAATGGGTTTAAGGCCTAGTGAGGCCTGTCAGATACGCTGTGACGATGTTGCATGCGATGAGGCCCATAACATCTGGTACTTGATAATTACCGACGCAGGACCTCAGCAGCACTTGAAAACACCAGCTTCGAAGCGAAACCTTCCCTTGCCTAAAAGTATTTTGGACATGGGATTTCTGGAATATCTCAAGGATAGAAAACAGGAAAAGCACCATCAATTATTTTCGACCTCACCGACAGGGAAGTATAACGATTGGTCGAGGAACTTCACGACTAGACTTAATCGCTACATACGCGCTTACGTTTCTACTTCAACAAAGGGGCAGTCACCGACCGCATATAGTTTTAGGCATACTTTCACCGATGCCTTGAACCGAAAAAGTGTTCCTGAACACATTGCAGCCCATCTACTCGGTCATAAACACGATCAAATTACTTATGGTCGATATGGCTCTGCACCGAGTCTAAAGCGCCTTAAAACTATTCTCGATAGATTGGAATAAGGTCGTAGTTCGCTGAAATTGGCATTATAAAATTGTGCAAATGTAAAAATTACAAAATCTTAACAAATTTACAAAGTTATGAATTTGTTGAAAAATTTAAATATAGTGTCAATAATTAAATAGTAAACAAATAACATTATTATTTTAATTGCCATTTACAAAATAAAAACTGCCAAATATCATAACGAACATCTTAACTAAAAGGAGTCGTTATGAAAAAAACTAATTCTCGCAAAAACCCTGTTTTTTACAACACGGAAATCGGAAAGTTGTTGGAGGAATGGTTTTTCTATGAATGTGGAAATCTCTCTAGTTCAACGAGGAATAATTACGTCTCAAAGGCGAGAATAATTGATCGATATTTCAAGAAAATTAAGCTTAAAAATATAGATCATGACCGAGTCATCAAGTATGTGATGTACCAAGGAAGAGAATATTCAAATAAAACCATAAATGAGACCTTCATCGTTCTTAGCCCGAATTTCTCATGAGGGGATAAAAGAAAGCGGCTGAAAGTGTTAAAATTTCAGGACCTTACACCATCAATCAACACCAACAACCGCTATCCAAAATGGTACCTCAAAAACTGACCTTCTCGCCACTTTCCCGCCGCCAGATTGAAACCGACTTCTCCGGAGGCCATATCACCTCCGATGCCGGCTTGCTGTTACTGCGCGAAGTCGATAAACAACACCGGCTAACCCAGCGACTGGCCGAGACGCTGACCGACCAGCGGGATGCCCGCATGATTCGTCATGGGCTCAACACCATGATCCGGCAGCGCGTCTACGGCGTGGCCAGCGGCTACGAAGATCTGAATGATCATGAAGCGCTTCGCTTTGATCAGGCGCTACAAACCGCCACGGGTAACGCCTCCGCTCTGGCTGGCAAATCCACGCTGTGCCGAATGGAACAGGCAATGGACCGGCAAACCATTGTGAAGGCCCATGAGCTGCTCTGGCACCACTTTATTGAACAACACGAAGAGCCGCCGAAGGAAATCGTGCTGGATTTTGACGGCACCGATATTCCGGTGCACGGCGACCAGCCGGGTAAGTTCTTTAACCGGTATTACGACCATCACTGCTACTTCCCGCTTTACGTCTTCTGCGGTAGGCACTTGCTGGTGAGCTATCTGCGCACCAGCAATCGAGGTGATGCCCGGCACAGCTGGGCCATTCTGGCGCTGCTGGTGCGATTTATTCGCGAGTATTGGCCACAGACCCGGATCGTGTTCCGGGGCGACTCCCACTTCAGCAAGCCCCGACTGCTGGCCTGGTGCGATCGCAACCAGGTGGATTACATCGTAGGCATGGCCCGCAACCAGCGGCTGGAGGCGCTTGCCGCCCCAGCCATGGACAAAGTCCGGACCTACTACGAGGCTCATGGCCATAAGCTCGCCAGCACCTTCCGCTTCCGCTACAAAGCCCGAAGCTGGCATAAGCCACGCTGGGTGGTTGCGCGCCTGGAATATGGCCCTCAAGGCCCGAACCCCCGGTTCGTTATCAGCTCCCGCTACGATGACGGATTCAAGCTCTACTACGAACAGTATTGCGCACGGGGTGATATGGAGAACCGGATCAAGGATCAACAACTGGATCTGTTTGCCGGTCGCACCTCCAGCACACACTGGTGGACCAACCAGTGGCGGCTGATCTTATCCGGCTTCGCCTACACCCTGTTCGAGCGTTTGCGGGTGCATCTGAAAAACACGCCCTTCGAACGTATGAGTGCCGGCACCTTGCGCTTGAAGCTGATCAAGGTTGGCGCAGTCATCATCCGCAACACCCGCCGAATACGGGTGTTGATGAGTGATAGCTATCCACACAAGAACGATCTCTCAGCACTGGTTCAGCGCTTGGTGCCCCAGTAGATAATCGGGCTCCCCCGGCCCGATACCAATGGGGGAAAGGGGGAGTTGTGCCTGAATGCCGGAAACTGGCTAAATAATCGCCAACTTCGACCATGACCACTCGGATCTGGCACTACCAGGCTTGGTCTGCGAAGGTTGTTGGAGCACTATGAGAAATCCGGGTTAGAGGCATTTTTAAGCGAGCGCGCCGACAAAGACTAATTGATTTTGATCCTATGGCCGAAATCGAAAATCTGAGAGTTTATGATGACGAGGCTGAACCTTTTACAAAGTCGGAGATCGCTAGCATCATTAAAGCATGCGACCAGTCTATGCAGGCGGAAATTGCACTTTTTAAATTAGGATGCATGACCGGCTTAAGGATTAGTGAGTTGCTTGCCCTCGATTGGGAAAATGTGGACTTCACGCGACGCAGAATACGGGTAAGCAGGGCAAAGGTAGAGGGTAAGCTCAAGATTACCAAGACGAAAGCGAGTCGGCGTCATGTAAATCTTATCAATGATGCATTTGAGACCCTTAAGGAGCTTTATGAAGTAACTGGTTACGCGAAGCCAAGAACGTATAAAGTGTTTTACTCATCTGATAAGTCGAGAAATAAAAAATTGCGTCTTGTATTTATCAATACAATAACGAAGCGACCTATATGTAATGAGAGCCATTACGGAAAATACTTTTTCAAACCGACTCTGGCTAAAGCCGGCGTTTACTACAGAGGTCCATCGCATACTCGGCATACGTTTGCCTCACAAATGCTCACCGCCGGTATACCGATTAAAAAAATTGCTAATGACATGGGGCATACATCAACACAGATGATCTACAAGCACTACGGAAAATGGATTGATGAGGATGCACCGCAATACATCGATCAGGCAGAAACGCAATTTGACGGTGTATTCACGGATAAGAGGACGAATGTGTTTTTCGGGATGCCGGCTGAGAATGGTTGCTCGATCGAGAGAAAGAATTCAGCCTGAAGCAGATCAATTCTGGCGGTCAGAACAACAACAAAAATTACCGCCTCGCATCCCATCTTCCATTGGCACTTCTGTGCGTGAGCACAGGACCATATAAGTCAAAAAATTAATTGCGCTCTGCACTCAGCTTAAAAAGCTTTCGGTCAGTATCCCTGGTCAAGAAATTGTGCATTAGCATTTTCAACTTTTCCTCTGACCAATCTCCATTATTCACCTTATGTAAGACCGCCGAACCGACGAGTATTTTCCTTCTTGTATCATCTTTACGTTTCTGGTCATTGATTTTAGCCAGCTCTCTTCTTTTTGCCTTTGCGATAGCACTTTTTTTTCTTTTTAACTCCTCTTCGATTTTTGTTTTTTCATTTTCAAGTTCTTCAATTTTTTGTTCTGGCGTTTTTCTATTCATTGTTAACTCCGAGATTTCGTTTATTGTTTTATAATAATAACACAGAGAGTTTGATCTCAATCTAAACACCCTCTGAATTTCGGAACGAAAGAAGACAAGGGCGCACTTATACATTCTACGAATGTGTGCGATCTGCGATGCGGAGTCAAAGCGGATTATGATAGGAGATTAAATTGTTACTTAAATATTAAAAAATAGATTATGGCAATTTATCGATTTTCATCACAGATAATTAAAAGGAGTAAGGGTAGATCCGCTACCGCCGCTGCGGCCTATCGTGCAGCGGATAAAATTTATGATCGAACTACCGGTGAGGTGTTTGATTACACGCGAAAGCGTGGTGTTTTTGAATCTTGTATTTTGGCCCCTGACGGTGCCCCTGATTGGGTATATGACAGGTCAGAACTATGGAATCGGGTGGAGGAAGTAGAACGCAGGGGAGACGCTCAGCTCGCTCGTGAGATTGAGTTAGCGATCCCGGTTGAGCTATCTATCGAGGAGGGAATTAATCTGGTGAAGGAGTTTGCCAATGACCAGTTTGTTGACCGTGGGATGATCGTTGATATTGCGTTTCATAACCTTACTTCGAAGAACCCGCATCCACATTTGCTAGTGAGTATGAGAGAGATCAGTGAGAGCGGATTTGGCAAAAAAAACCGAGCGTGGAACGACCGTGGTTTAATAGCCACATGGAGAGAGCAGTGGGCTAACTATGCGAATCAGTATTTGGCGCGGGCTGGTTTAATTGTTCGGATCGATCACCGCAGTTATGCGGATCAGGGGCTTGATAGGGTCCCAACCATACACATGGGGCCGGCAGTTGCAGCTATGGAAAATCAGGGTATCGCAACGCGCATTGGTGAGACGAACCGCCAAATTGAGGCCGCTAATGCGGCTGTTGCTCGAGAGGTGCCTGAGCTTGAGGCGAGATGGCGGGAAGTAATACTCGAAATTGAAGCTGTTCAAAAAGAGTCAGCTTTCTCTGAACACTCTTCTGGACTGCTTGGCACCGCCGCTCAAAATTCGGACATAACAGCTGACGCTGAAGAAGAAGCCTCGAAATTCAAAACGGGCGCTGCCTCATCTATTGCAGATCATTACAAAGCTCGTCTTTTCCTGGAAACCTGGAATGCAGAAGTAGGCCCGGGTCTCCTCAAACAGCTGAAATGGGTTGATAAGGACAGACGTGCTTTAACACTAAGATCCGGCGAGCAAATTGTGGACGAGGGTAGCAGGGTTAATGTAAGTCGGGGGACGGTAGATGGTATCTCAGCTGGGATCGAGGTGATTAAAGCGAAAGGATGGCAACAGGTTAGGTTAGGCGGATCAGACGACTTTCAGCTACGTGCAGCTTTGGCGCTTAAATATGAGGGAATTACGCCAATCCTTACTAGCCCGGCGGCTGAGAAAAGATTTCAAGAAAGCAAGAGGGTGGTCTTGGATAAAGAGACTCTTAATCACACTATGGCAGAAAAAAAATCGTCAAAGCCTCAAGTCCAGTCAACAACCCCGCTGCAGGCTGCGTCGAAGGATGGGATAACAGAATTGAAGCGTTACGTGCTCGAGACTATTGAAAAAAATCCCTTGCCGCAGGTTTCTGTAGTAAAAGATAACCCTGATTCTCTCAGGCGATGGGTACGTGCTCGATGGAACGAGGTAGTTTGGGAAGGTTGCTCCGAGCTACTTGCTGACGCTTTTCGCGCCGTTGCTGAAGAGCAGGCCTATCTGGCGGGTTACTCAGTTCATTCTGTCCTAGATGTAGGTATAGACGATGAGTTGAGCGTTAGGATGCTTCCGATGGGAAGCTCGGCGGAACCTTGCCCCGAGCGGGAGGCAAAGTCCGGCAAAGGCGTTGGATCAGGAATGCCTCGATTATCGAGTGGGCATGCTTTAAGGCAATGACGACGATCGAAAAGGACAAAGCTTCGCCTGTTAAGAATATGTCAGGTCCCGGAACTTTGTCAGCCACGACCGAACCTAATCAAAGTCCATGGGGCTCAGCGTGCGTTCGATGGGAATCTCAGGCGAAAAGGTAGTCCGCACCTTGGATGGCATAGCGGCCTTCAGAGGCTACCCCAAAAGCAGTCAGAACCGATCAGAGGCCGGAATTTACTGGCAGAGCATTGGATCAATGGGCTTACCATCATGGCGTTGAGCTGAAGCTGATCCCGCCCGGGAGGCCGATGCAGAACGGATACGTCGAGAGCTTTAACGGAAAATTCCAGGATGAGTGCCTGAATGAACATTGGTTCCGGGATCTTGCTCACGCCCGGGAGAAAATCAGTAACTGGCGCTTGGACTACAATGAGCAGCGTCCGCATTCATCCTTGGGGTACCAGACCCCTGGAGTTCGCCTCCGCTCTCCGACTTGGAAAAACTGATTCGAAAGTAACGGACATTACTAGGGGGCAGTTGGATTAACTGCCGGGGGTAGGTCATCAAATCAAAATCAGACTCGCCGTTAGGCAGGAGTTGCAACCCACATTAACCTCGCTTCCACAGCGATTTTTACTTTAATTAACAATCTTTTCTCGGCACACCCGTAAATCTTGGTTTCGTTTCGTTCACAATAAGCGTACCTCTATAGAGACCAAGAGTACTCAAACCATGAGTGAGAAAAAAGAACGAGCGATTATGGCCAAGCTCAACTCGATTAACTTGAATGTTGATGTCAACTCCGTTCTCAAGGACGCTCAGAACGCGGGGATCGACGTATCAAGTGTCAGGTGCTTTCAAAATCAGATCACGAAATACTGGCGGATCGAAGACTTGATGGAGAGCTACGCTGGTGTCGCAGCGCGCTACAGCGCAATAAGCGGAGCATCGACTGGTGCAGGTGGCGTGGGGACGAAATTGGCTCTCGGGGGAGTCGATATCGCCCACATGGCAGCACAACTTTATAGGCTTGGCCAAAGGCTTGCGATACTCAATGGCATTGATCCGAGGAACGAACGCCAAAAAGAGAAAATAACAGAAATCTACCTCTATGCCCTGGGCTTTGATGCAGCCGCCCAAGCGGTTATCAAATCTCAACTTCTGAAAGCCAGCGCTATTGCGGGTAAATCAGGTGCAAACAATAATCCAGTGCTTCGCCTGATAATATTGGTTGCTGAAAAGCTAGGCACGGAGATCAACACGAAAAAAGCCGCGCAATTCATCCCCATAGTCGGATTATTTGCAGGTGCGGGCGCAAATTATGCCTTCGCAAAGGTCGCTGCCAACAAAATGATCAAAACCTATAAGAACGACTACTTCAGATCATGGCAGGCGACCCACAGTTAACTTGGCGGACCTTATTGCCCGGACATAATTAGGGAGCAGTTGGATTAAAGACTGGGGGCAGGTCAGCACCATAAAGCTTGATTTTTTAGTTTGCCGACCAGCCTATTCCCAATTCTGACAAGACGACTGGGATTCTGCCTACTGTGGTAGCCGATGTAGAAGGTTACCCCAAATGTGTTGAGTTATAATTGCCTTAGCTGCGAAGGATAATGCTCTCACACCTAGGTCTGATTGAGACCGAAAATAGTGTGAGAGATCCTTAGAGGTGCGGATGATGCTCGATTCCGGAACTATCTAACAACGCTTAATACAACTTCTCTTCTTTTATTGCCGCACTCGTATAGAAAACCAAGTTGACCCTTTAAACCGGTAAGCTCTTCAAAGAAGGTTCTTTTGACTCCCAGCTTTCTTGCGACCTCGTCAATTCCGAATGCTTTCTGCTCACAAAGCACTTTGAGTGCATTTATCAGAAGCTCTGGTGGTTCTTTCGCAATAAGGTAGTCGTCTTTTTCTCCTGAGCTTTCACCATATTTTCGGAGGGTTATAACGCCGGATTTATATTGTTTATCAGTTATCAGATCGAGCTGACGGGCTCTGTAGAGTATCGCAGCTTTGCTCACCTTCCAGTTTAGTTTAAATTCTCTGATCCCTCTCCAATCGAGGCGAGACCCGCGTGGGCGTGGAAATAGTTTAGCCATCATTGAGCGTGGAAGAAGGAATGCGCTAGCGAACCGATTGGCCTGGCTTTCGGTTAAACGATCACCGGTAACGACACCTTCATGCATTACCAAATGTCCTATCTCATGAGCAATATCAAAACGTTGCCGACAAGTGTCAGTTTTCGCGGTGTTTCGGACGATGATAGGCCTATCTAACGCGACCGAGAGGGCGTCAACTTCTTTTGATATTGAGGAAAAGGTCGTCACCAAGGCACCAAGATTCTCAGCTAGACGAGTTACGTTATCGACTGGGCCTAGACCTAAATCCCATTCTTTTCGGCATTCCTCAGCAATCCTTTCGATGTCATGGACCGTTTCAAAATCTGAAAAACAAGGGAAATTTACATCGGGCAGCTTTAACTCTTTCTCGAGAAGCTCGATCAGCTCTCTCACCATTTCAGCACGCGCTATCGCCACTTGGCGAATGCTTACCTTAGTGGTTAATAGGCTTCGGAAGTGAAACTGCTGTTCATGAAGCTGACTTGATCTCTTGGCAAAAAAATCCGTCTCGACATTAAGAACGTCTGCAACTTTTACCAACAACTCGTCTGTTGGAGTGCTTTGCCCCGTTTCAAGCTTGTGGAGATACTGCCTGGTTTTACTAACCCTTTCCGCCACCTCTTCGAGAGAAAGCCCGCTGAAAACGCGGGCTAATCGCATGGAAGAACCATTAAAAGTCATGCTCATACCGGTTTACTCAAGTTGTTGTTTTCGCCCGGGTTCATTAACTTCAGATGACAGATGTGATTTTTCTGTCTGCTCTCCGTCTTCCTTTTCTCGGGGCGACACAAAGGCAGGCTCAAGCTGTTTAGATGCGGGGATCTGGTTATCAGATGCATACAATGCGGAAATTGATGGTGTATGCTCCCAAATAGAAACTTGCTCTTGTAGCTCATTGTATCCAATGAAAAAAACCTTATCTTCGTCTTCTTCGGTCATCGCTCGCTCGATTACAAAGCGCCACATTACAGGCGTCAATTCATCGACTGGGAAAAGACCATCTGTTTGGTTTAACCGAAAAAAGCCCGGCTTCCTAGGTGCATTTGGATCGTCTCGAAAAAAACGAAATGGAACTTTGTTTTGGATAGTGAATGTCACATCCATACCAGCATGGCTCACACTCAACCAATCTTTTTTCTCGCATAGACCCATGAGACGATTGCGACACCGCCCAAAAACAGCAGATTCTCTTGTGTAGGCGTCGTCCCACGGAGAATTCATAGATGCGACAGTCTCAAAACGTTCATCTAGGAGTTCTTCCGCGACCTCTGCGAGGCGTTGGTCAGTGAGTTCCGGATAAAAATAAGAGGGATGCTTTGCGGCCATTCGCTTACCTGCCAAATCAGCTGATTTGTAAACCAAGATGGAGCAGAAACGTAAATCTGTCAACCGAAATTTTGGTCAATTTTGTAAATTTGTCAACCAAGGTAGTCCCGAAGCCTTACGGGGCCGCATCGCCGACTAGTTACCTTTAAGCGTTCAGAATCTGACGTGGAATGGTAGGAGAAGGATCCAACCCTGATTCGCGGCTCATTCCTCAGTTGATCAGGTCGCCGGCTTATCACTCATCCTTTTCCCCCCCTTGGATCGGAAAGCATGTCTACAAAGTGGCCACCAGTGGAAAGGGACTCATGCTCTAAATCTTCAAGTGCGCCGACACTCAAGTACTGTGTTCTTTCTATTTGTAATATCTTAGAAAGTTGCGCGACCTCGTACTCAATTTGATAGTGATCTGTATCGATGCTTACCGTTTTTACATCATAACAGGAATCAAGTGTCTCATTCATATTTCGAAGAAAATTCTGGATGTAGCATACGTCTCCATCAGATCCATCGATAATGTGTTTGAACATGTCTTCATTGATAATCGATGTCTCTGCGTTCGGAAAAAACATTCCGAGATTCTGGGACGTGATGATGACAAAGTCATACACGGCTGAAAATCCTGTTGGAAAAAGACGTTCGAAATCGAGATGTGAAAAATGCTTTTTTATAATGGAATATATTAAGTCTACTCCAGGCTTCGTCCGCAAGAATTTATTAATTTTTTTGGATTGACTAAGAGCTTTTTCAACGTAGCCATCTTTGCCCCTCGCTTTGAGGTGTTCTTTTGCCCAGCTCGCGGGAAGGTTATTCTTAGCCTCGCATACGAAAATATGGAAGCCGAGAGAGGGCTCATAGGAGATCGCTAAGAGGTCAATATCCGGCAAGTCAGAGGAATATTTCTGCAGATTAATTTCTGTCAGGCATCTGAAATTACTAAACGGTTTGAAATAGTCTGATAGCCTCTCTACAAGCGAGTTTCCTATTGCGACCGCTACGCTAGATGAAAATTTATTAGGATGATCTTTCGCGAATTTTTTGAGAATTCCTGAGAGTCCATCTTTTAAGGAAAAGCTAAAGGGAAAGAGCAAAAACTTTTTCTTCGATGGAACCCAAATGAATGAGGACCGTGAGCTAGCAGCAATATCAATCAAAATTTTTCGACAAAGGCTTTTGCCTATACCAAATGCGGACTCGGTAGCGTTAACCAATTCATCTTCACTATACGTAATAACACTGCTCAAGTTGTTAGCTAAAGAATAGTACCTTTGGTAGATAGAGTGCTCTAATAGCTCATTATATACTTTATAGAATTCACTATAATTGTAGCCGTCTAGCTGAATTTTGCTATCTGAAGGAAGGTGGTCATATAAGAAACCCAATTTCCATTTGGTTTCTTTTTCAATAATATCTAAGGATTTGGCGACGTTTTCGTTTTCAAGGTCAAACTGTTTAGTTCCGGCAAGTAACTCAACAAGATCCTCAGTTTCTGTTCCTTTATTTTCAACCTTAGAAGAATTAATAAAAAAGACCTGGATCTCTCCGCAAAGCTGCCGAAAAATGCTTAAGTCTTTCACACTGACGAGTAATCTTTGATCTAATATTTGCCATTCAATTGCATTATTTTCGGTAAAGGAAATATATATGTAATCTCGCAGCTGGTAGTAGGCCATAGCGACAGATATGGAGTTCGCTATTGCTTCAAGATTGAAGCTAGACCCAGTAGACCTTAAGGACCCAGTAGGGTCTTTTCTTTTGAGAACCTTCGGAATGAGAATTTCCAGTGCAATATCTGCGCCTTGA
>TARA_R100001460_G_scaffold29336_1_pt1 | contig 12471 bp, 11 predicted proteins | sample TARA_R100001460 | Tara Oceans TARA_R100001460 (sample SAMEA2622190) | marine metagenome | biome: marine biome (ENVO:00000447); feature: surface water layer (ENVO:00002042); material: "saline water (ENVO:00002010), including plankton (ENVO:xxxxxxxx)" | depth 5 m | reverse complement strand
AGCAGGATTAACAAAAGGAACTACAGCTTATAACAATGCTGCATTGAAAGATATATTTTTAAATAACACCCCTGTTTTAAATGCTAATGCTAATAATTCAAGCCCACAGACAGCAGATTTTAATTTTCAGAACGTAGAATTTACACCTCGTTTTGGAACGTCAAGTCAACAACATATTCCAGGTATTGAAAGTAGTCAATCAACAACTGCTGTTGGAGTTACAGTTACAAATTCTTCTCCTGTCACTCGTCAGATAACTAATACTGCTGTTGATGCTGCAAAAGTTACGATTACATTTCCGCAGCTACAGAAAGCTACTGATGAAGGTGATTTATTAGGTTCTTCTGTCAATCTAAAAGTACAAGTTCAATATAATAACGGTGGTTTTACAGATGTAATAGATGACACGATTACAGGTAGGACTGCTGATGCGTACCAAAAAGAATACCGTGTCTCATTTACAGGTTCTTTTCCTGTTGATATCAGAGTTGTAAGAGTCACAGCAGATAGTACGGAATCAAATCTTGTTGATGCTTTTACATGGACTAGTATTAGTGAAATTGTTGATGATAAACAACGATATTTAGATAGTGCTTACACAAATCTAAGAATAGATTCTGAACAGTTTAGTTCTATACCAAAAAGAGCTTTTCGTATTCGTGGTGTAAAGGTAAGAATCCCAGGTGCAGGTGCTTCTAGTTCTGGAACTCCTACTGTTGATTTACAGACAGGAAGAATAATTTATCCAAGTGGTTATATTTTTAACGGTACTATGGGTGCTGCTCAATGGTGTTCTTGTCCTGCTTTAATATTGCTTGATCTTCTTACTACCGAAAGATATGGATTTGGAACGCATATCACAGACAGCAATTTAGATTTATTTAGTTTTATTGCTGCCAGTAAGTATGCTAATGAGTTAGTAGATGATGGTTTTGGAAGTCAGGAAGCTAGATTTAGTTGCAATGTAAATATACAGGGATCAACAGAAGCATTTACTTTGATAAATGAATTAGCAGGAGTGATGAGATGTTTTCCTATTTGGTCTGAGGGTTCTGTAACACTTTCACAAGATAGGCCTACCGACCCAAGTTATTTATTTAGCTTGGCAAATGTAGGAGAAGGCGGGTTTAGTTATTCAGGCAGCAGTTTAAAACAAAGGCATACAGTAATAAATGTTAGCTATTTCAATATGGATAGCAGAGAGATAGATTATGAAGTTGTAGAAGATACAACTGCACAAAATAAATTAGGAGTAATAAAGAAGGATGTAAAAGCTTTTGCCTGTACTTCTCGTGGTCAAGCTCAAAGATTAGGTAAAGCGATACTATTCAGTGAACAACAGGAAACCGAGGTAGTTAATTTTACAACATCAATAGATGCTGGAGCGATTGTAAGACCTGGATCTGTTATTTCTGTCAATGATCCAGTTAGAAGTGAGAAGCGAAGAAGTGGTCGTATAAAATCTGCTACAACCACTTCTATAACAGTAGATAACATAAAGGATCTTGATACTTTTACAGGCACAAATAAAAAATGCAGTGTAATATTACCAGATGGATCAGTAGAAACAAAAAATATACTCAGTGTTGTAAGTGGAGTAATTAGTTTAGATTCTGCTTTATCTACAACACCTAATGAAAATAGCATTTGGCTTATACAAAGTTCAACTTTAGAAGCACAAACTTTTAGAGTTATCACTGTTGAAGAACAAGACGGTATTAACTTTGCAATAACAGCCCTTACTTATGTTGATGGTAAATACAATAATATTGAACAGGGAATAAGTTTACCTCCAAGAAATATTTCGCTTTTAAATGAACCCAAAAATCCTCCAACAGGTGTAAAAGGAGAAGAAAGAATTATTGTTGTAAATGCTTTGGCCGTACCAAAAATAATAGTATCTTGGGTTTCTGTTACAGGTGTCAGTCAATATCTTGTTCAATATAGGTTTAATAATACAAACTGGGTAAGTGAAATTGTTTTTAGGCCAGATTTTGAATTATTAAATACTGAAGCTGGTGCTTATGAGTTTAAAGTTTTTTCATATAATGCAGCATTACAATTATCTGCCACTTCAAATGATGTGGTTGTTAATGCTAGAGGTAAGATAGACCCACCAGGTAATGTTGAAAATTTATCTTTAGAACCTATTACTAATAAATTAGTACGATTAAGGTGGAATAGATCTATTGATGCTGACGTCATACATGGTGGTCGTGTTTATGTAAGGCACAGTAATTTGACTGATGGTAGTGGAAATTTTCAAAATTCAGTTGATCTTGTAACTGCACTACCTGGAAATAGTACTGATGCTATAGTGCCAAGCTTAGACGGAGAATATATTTTAAAATTTCAGGATGACCAAGGAAACTTCAGTACTGAAGAAACCAGTGTCATTCAAGACCTACCTGATCTTGTAGATACTCAGGTGATACTAGAAGATAGAGAGGATTTAGATAATCCACCATTTCAAGGTAATGATACAAATACAAGTTTTAATTCAACAACAACGGCTTTGCAACTTACTAATCCTGCCACAAATGCAACAGGAGAATATGAATTTAAAGACATATTAAATTTACAAGGAGTATTTTCTCTTGATTTAAAAAGAGTTATACGTTCTGTAGGTTTTAGTATAGGAACTGATATAGAAAGTTTAATTCCAAATGATCCTCCAGAATTAGGTGGTCCTGCTGATGGAGGTTGGGATAATTACGCTACTGATGGAAACTTTGATGGAGCAGTAGCTAATGAAGCTAATTGCCAAATACAAGTTGCAACATCACAAACAGGGTCAGGTAGTTTTGGTCCTTTTAATAATTTTGCTAATGGTACATATAAAGGTCATAGATTTAAATTTAGATTACTTTTAATTTCTACAAGTAGTACTCAAAACATGAATGTGCAGCAAGCAGGATATTTTGCAGAGTTTCAATCTAGGACGGAACAAAATTATCAAACAGGAAGTGGCACTTCTACCGCACCACAACAATCGGGTACTTCAGCAAAAACTGTAACATTCGGAACTCCATTTTTTGTAGGTATAAGCACAACTTTAGGAGGTTCAAATGCTTTCTTGCCGAGTGTTGGCATCACAATACAAAATGCTCAAGGCGGTGACTTTTTTACCGTAACAAATGTATCTGGGACGGGATTTACTATTACGATAAAAAATAAAGACACATCAGGTAATGAAACTTTTGTTAATAGGACATTTACATTTCAAGCTGTCGGTTATGGTAAAGGAGTGTAAAATAAAAGAAATTGCTAGTTAAATGAGTCAAGTAGGAGATTACGATATAGCTAATGCTTCGGGAGCTTCTGTAAGAAGTGACCTTAATTTAGTATTTGATGCAGTAAAGACTTGTAACTCAGGACCGAATGACCCTCCCAATCCAACAGATTTTATGTTGTATGGTGATTCAGGTGATAATAAATTAAAAATATATGATGGCTCGCAATTTAGACCCATAGGAGAGGTTAACAAAGATAATCTAGGTCTTTTACCAAGGTCAGGTGGTACGTCTGTTCCTATGACAGGTCAATTAATAGGTGATGATGCTTCTGGTTCTGGCAGTCCAGCTTTTGCCTTTGATAATAATGCTGATACTGGAATGTTTAGATCAGGACCAAACGCTATAGGGTTTTCTACTGCTGGAACGTCAAGAGTTGTTATAAGTAATTCTGGTTTAGATATTACGAATGGATTGCCATTAAGATTGCAAGATTCTAGCGGTGCTCCTTTTGTTGGTTTAAAATCTCCAACCTCAGTAAGTAGTAACATTACTTTTAGCTTACCTGCATCAGATGGTAATGCTGGAGAGTTTTTACAAACTGATGGTTCTGGTAATTTAAGTTTTTCAGCAGCAGGAGGAGCACAGGGAGGTGTACCTTCTGGGGCTGTATTTTGTATGGCAGTAGCTATTGTTCCTTCTGGATATTTAGAATGTAATGGAGCAGCAGTTAGCAGAACTGGTTATGCAGCTTTGTTTGCTGTTATTGGTACGCAGTATGGAGCAGGTAATGGAAGCTCCACATTTAATTTACCTGATTTAAGGGGTGAATTTGTAAGGGGTTATGATCATGGGCGAGGTATTGATAGTGGTAGAAATATTAGTGCTACTCCTCAATCAGATCAAAACAAACAGCATAATCACACAGCTTCTTCAAGTGTTAATGATTCAGGTCACGTTCATGGAACAACCTTTGATAATAAAAAATACTTTCCAGGTGGAGGTTCAACAACAATTACCTATGGTGGTGCAGGTAATTACCCAGCCGATACTTTTAGTATGAGCAGTGCAACAACAGGAGTGACAGTTGCGACTTCTATAGGCAATGATGGAGGAGGAGAAACTAGACCTCGCAACATAGCTATGATGTATGTAATAAAGACTTGATTATGTTAATTCGATTTGTGAGGTTCAAACAATGACCGCTAAAACTGCTGTTAAAAACTTTACGATCCAACGTAGAGCAGACTTTCCCATGCGTCTTATATTTAAAGATGCTAATGGTACGGCTGTTAACATTACTGGGTTTACGGTTGCAGCACAGGTTTGGAACGATGATCGTAGTACAAAATTTGCTGATTTTTCTGTCACTTATACCGATAGAGCCAATGGAACAGTGGATTTAAAATTAAGTGATACTGATACTGCTAATTTTTCTGTCAATATACTTAGATATGATGTTTTGTTAACAGATCCCAGTGGAGATAAAATGTATTATTTAGAAGGTACACTATTTGTAAGTCAAGGTTACACAACATGAGTTCATCAAATCCTATAACCATTGTAGAAATTGTTACTCAAGGACCGCAGGGGCCAGCAGGTGCAGACGGAGCACAGGGGCCACAGGGAGAAGGTTCTGCAACAGTAGCTATAGGTACAGTAACCACAGGAAACGCTGGTTCTTCTGCGACAGTTACTAATAGCGGTACTACAACAGCATCTATATTAAATTTTACGATTCCTAGAGGTGATACTGGAAATACTGGAAGTCAGGGAATACAAGGTGTTGCTGGAAATGACGGATCTGACGGTGCTGCTGCAACAGTATCAGTGGGTTCTACTACAACTGGAAATGCTGGAACTAATGCGTCAGTAACAAACTCTGGAACGTCTAATGCAGCAACTTTAAACTTTACAATTCCTAGAGGTGATACGGGAGCTACTGGTGCTGCTGGTAATGACGGAACTTCTGCGACTATTGCTGTTGGGACAGTTACTACTGGTGCTGCTGGTTCAAGTGCTACTATCACTAATTCAGGATCATCAAGTGCTGCAACATTTGATTTCGTAATACCAAAAGGTGATACAGGGCCACAAGGTCCAGCAGGAGATGATGGTGCAGACGGAGCGATCAGTGATGGAGACAAGGGAGATATTGTTGTAAGCAACTCTGGTTCGACTTTTACTATTGATGATGATGTTGTTACGGCTGCTAAATTGGCTGATACTTCTGTTACTCCTGGTAGTTATACAAACACAAATATTACAGTTGATGCACAGGGAAGGATAACAAATGCTTCATCTGGTTCTGCTGGTGGAGTTACTTCAGTTACAGGCACAACTCCTATAGTCTCTTCTGGTGGTGCAACTCCAGCTATAAGTATTTCCGCAGCTACAACATCTGCTGCTGGTTCTATGTCAGCCAGTGATAAAAGTAAACTAGATGGAATTGAAGCTTCTGCCACTGCTGATCAAACTGACGCAGAGATTAAGACTGCCTACGAAAACAACTCAGATACTAACGCTTTCACTGATGCAGAAAAGACAAAATTAGCAGGGGTGGAGGCTAGTGCTACCGCAGATCAGACAGCTAGTGAGATAAGAACTCTTGTAGAGTCAGCTACAGATTCTAATGTATTTACTGATGCAGATCATACAAAGCTAAACGCAATAGAGGATAATGCTACTGCTGACCAAACAGGTTCAGAAATAAAATCTTTATACGAAGGAGAAAGTGATACAAATGCCTTTACTGATGCTGAAAAGACTAAGTTAAGTGGTATAGCAACTTCAGCTAATAACTATTCAATATCTTCTGATTTACTTGATGAAGATAATATGGCTAGTAATTCTGCTACCAAAGTTCCTAGCCAACAATCAGTTAAAGCTTATGTAGATGCTAACAGTAGTGATACAACTTACACTGCTGGAACGGGTCTAAGTTTATCTGGTACTACATTTAATGTCGATCAGATAGCACTTACCACTGTACAGACAGCAGCAAATGAATCTGCACAGTTAGCACTTACGACCCAAGAAGGAGATATTGTTGTCAGATCAGATCAGAATAAATCTTATGTAAGAAACAGTGGAACTGCTGGAACAATGGCAGATTTCACAGAGTTATTAACTCCTACAGATCAAGTTTTATCTGTTAATGGTAATACAGGAGCCATAACGGCTGCACAGATAGCAGCAGCAGTAGAGGCAGCTTCAGATTCTAATACTTTCACAGACTCAGATCATAATAAATTGGATGGAATAGAGAGTGGAGCGACTGCGGATCAGACTGCCACTGAAATAAAAACAGCATACGAAAGTAATAGTGATACCAATGCTTTTACAGACGCAGAGCAGACAAAACTATCAGGTATTGAGGCATCAGCAACAGCCGATCAAACTGGTGCTGAGATCAAGAGTTTGTATGAGGGAGAAAGCGATACTAATGCATTTACTGACGCTGAAAAGACAAAGTTATCTGGTATTGAGACAAGTGCTGATGTAACAGATGCAACTAATGTTGCCAGTGCTGGTGCGATCATGGATGGTGATTTTACCTCCAATGGGTTTATGAAACGCACTGGTGCTGGTAGTTATACCGTTGATACAAGTACATATTTAACTTCTATACCATCCAGTTATTTACAGAATTTAAGCGAAGATACAACACCACAACTAGGTGGTGACTTGGATATGAATAGTAAGTTTATATCAAGTGGTATTTTAGGTATAAAAAATACAGGTTCACAATCTGAGTTACGTCTTTACTGTGAAGTAAGTAATGCTCATTATGCAAGTATAAAAGCCCCTGCTCATGCTGATTTTTCTGGTAATATCACTTACACCTTACCATCAGGATATGGATCTAACGGACAGGTCTTAAAGTCAGATGGATCGGGTGGTACTAGCTGGGTAGATCAACCAACAGCAAACGCAACACATACAGGAGAAGTTACAGGTAGTACTGCTTTAACTATTGCAGATGATGTAGTTGATGAAGCTAATCTAAAAGTAAGTAATTCACCTACTAACGGTTATGTGTTAACTGCTCAGTCAGGTAATGCTGGTGGGTTAACTTGGGCTGCTGCTGCTAGTGGGTTGGTTGGTAGTAGTAATGAAAAATTATTTGTAGAAGCAGAAAACCAAATGGATAACAGCTTTACTACAACAGCAAACTTTAATTATGTAGCAGCTAGTCCAATGATTGTTGCTTCTGGTGCTACCCTAACAGTGAGTGCAAACTCTACTATGACCTTTGTTTAACTTGTTTCTTATTTAAAAATTATGTCAAAAGTTATTGTTGATGAAATTCAAACTGATACCAGTAATGGAAATGTAAGAATTATTCCTAATGGTACAGGTAAGTTAGAAGTAAAGGGTGCGGGTGGAGATGACGCAATGCTCCAGTTAAACTGCTCTGCACAATCACATGGTGTAAAGATAAAATCTCCTAATCATAGTGCTGGTCAGTCATATACAATGATCTTGCCAGATAATCAAATTGCAGCAGATAAAGTTTTAAAAGTAAAAAGCATTACAGGCTCTGGAAATAACGCTGTAGGACAGTTGGAATTTGGAGATGTGGCTGCTGGATTGTCTACTGATTCAGGCGATAATGTTCTTGGTGGTACTAACGCTGGTTCATTGTTACCTAATCCTAATGCTGGTGGTGGAAGTGTAATTATTGGAGTTGATGCTGGCAAAGTTGTAAGTTTTGGATCTGTTAATAGTATATTTGGCTATAAAGCAGGTTTTGTCCTTAGTAGTGGTGGTGCTAATCAACTTTTTGGTAAATATGCTGGCTATAATCTAACGTCTGGTGATAATAACACGTTTATTGGTGGTGATGCAGGATATAAAATGAATGGTAGTAATAATACTTGTATTGGACAATTTGCTGGATATGGTGATGGTAGTGGGGGGTCAGGCCCAGTATCAACAAGCAATTATGATGTTTTTGTAGGTTATAGAGCAGGTTTCTCTAGGTCATCAGGCAATAGTTCAGTTGGTGTTGGTTGGGCTAGTTTATACACCCTAACAAGTGGTTTATATAATACTGGGTGTGGTGCTTATACTAACTATGCTCTTACTACTGGACAGTATAATGAAAGTTTCGGTTATGCAGCAGGATATGACATAACAACTGGTGACAATAATGTTTGTATAGGTAGTAGTGCTGGTGCTTCTTCTAGTCCATCAGGATCAATTACTACTGGTTCAAACAATGTGGTTTTAGGTAACAATAGTATTTCTAATCTTTATTGTGCAGATACTTCAATATCTTCATCAGACCAAAGAGATAAAACAGATGTAACTGACTTTACTAAAGGTTTAGATTGGATTGAAGCACTAAGACCAGTTACCTACAGATGGGATAGAAGAACTTGGTATGGAACAGATGAAGAGCCTTACGGTATACCAGATGGATCAAAGAAAAGACAAAGACTACATATTGGTTTCTTAGCACAGGAAGCACTTGCAGTGGAACAGGCTAACGGCTATGGAACGAACAATGATGATTCTTTAATTCTTAACCTTACAGATGATGGTATGAGCTACGGAATGAAATACGAAAGACTTGTACCTATTCTTGTTAATGCTATAAAAGAGTTATCAGCTAGAGTAAAAACCCTTGAAGGAGGGTAAACTTAAAACAATGTACATTTAAGTATTATGTCAACACTAAAAGTAGATGATATACAATCAAGGCAAAGTACAGATGATGCAATATCACTTGCGTCTGATTCTTCAGTCTCTTTAAAACACAGTGCATCCGCTAAGTTAACAACGACAAGCACAGGGGTAACCGTTACTGGAACGTGTACCGCCACTGCTTTTAGTGGTGACGGTTCAGCATTAACTGGTATTTCTAGCGGTGTAACTGTACAAGAAGAAGGCAGTTCATTATCTACTGCTGGAACTACTTTAAATTTTGTTGGTGCTGGTGTAACTGCATCTGGCACTGGAGCTTCTAAAACAATTACTGTACCTGGCGGTGGAGGATCATTAGAATTTGTTTCAAAAACTGAGCCTTCAAGCTCCGTATCTCAGATAGATTTGACAGGATTTGATAGTAACGCAATGTATCGTATGGTTGCTAGACAATTAGTTTTAAATAATGATAGCTTTGTAATAATGTCTTTGATGGATGGCAGTAATAACATTTTAAATAATGGTATTGTTTTTTATAATAGAGTTATTGGATATGGAGATACATCAGGGTCTTCAAATAGATCTTATCAAAACCAATACAATCCCCACACGACTGGAATAAACACTATAACTGTTGGTAATACTAATACTAGAGGTTTGGGTTTTACATTTGAATTTAATACAAAAGCAGATCAAGTTTGGTTTAAGCTAGACGGTACGAATTCAAAAGATGATCTTGGACGATATCAAATTTGGGGTCATTTTAATGATACATCTACACAACTTGGTGGCGTAAGATTAACAGTAGCTCATGGTTCAGGTTATACTTTTGATGTTGGAACAAAAATTTTACTTTACAAATATAAAGAGAGTTAATGTACAAAAACGTAAATGGTGTCACCATTAAAATGACAGATGAGGAAATTGTAGAATACAATGCAAACCTTCCCACAGATGCCGAAATTCTTGCACAAAAATGGAAATCTATAAGGGCAGATCGCAATGCAAAACTAGCTGCGACAGATTGGAGAGCTAGTAGTGACCTTACCTTGTCTGATGATTGGAAGACTTATAGACAGGCTTTACGTGACGTACCAACACAATCCGACCCAGATAATATTACATGGCCGACAAAGCCTAGTTAAAAGGGTAAAATACAAATAATGCGTTTTTAATTATTATGTCAACAATAAAAGTAGAAGAAATACAACATCCGTCCAACTCTAATAACGCAGTATCTATTGCATCAGATTCCAGTGTCAGCTTGAAACATAGCGGATCTGCAAAGCTGGCAACTACATCAACTGGTGTAAGTGTCACTGGAACGTGTGCTGCCACAACCCTTTCTGGATCATTAGCTTCATCTAATTTAACAGGTGCTTTACCCGCTATTGATGGATCAGCACTTACAGGGCTATCAGCCTCAGATGCAACAAAAATGCCATTAGCAGGTGGTACGTTCACAGGTTCTGTTGTTTTTGAAGATGCTATAAATGAAAATGTATTTGCTATAACTGATGCTTCTTCTGTTGCCTTAGATCCTGATAACGGAATGGTACAGACTTGGACAATCAGTGACCATAGAACTGCAACCGATAGTTTAACTACAGGTCAATCAATGCTTTTATTAGTTCAAACAAGTGCTTCAAATAATTACACATTAACTTGGCCTACTATTAAGTGGAATGGCGGTTCTGCCCCTACTTTAAGTAATACTGATGTTACAGCAATAGAATTATTTAAAGTTGGTAGTCAGTTATATGGTGCAACAGTAGGAGATCTTTCATGAGATCGCATAGACTTCGTGCTGCTGCTGGTAACAGTAGTGGATATTCTATTACAAGTGGAAATAAAGCTCCAACAGCAGGTCGTGTTGGAAATAGTAATACTGGTAACGCTACTTACAATAGTTTTACAGGTCAATATGACGGTTGGACTAATGTATTAAACAGTAGTGAAGACGATTCTGCTCGGCAGTTTAGTTTTCCTACAGGATTAGGATTTTATATAGCAGGTGCTAATTATACAAGCACTTATGTTTCATCAAATTCCTATGTAACTTTTGGTGGAGGTTATTCCCAGTATTCTGGTCTTTCCGCATCTAGTCCGAATGTTCCAAAATTTTTTATAGGTGCTATGGATAATTCTCATCAAAGACTTTATCATATACAAAATACTTCTGGAGGGCAGTTTTATTATCGGATTAGATTTGAGGGTAATTCAGCGACTTCAGGAACACTCGGTTCCCCTGGCATAGTATGGGAAATAACATTTTTCGACCCTTCATTATTTGGAGGGAATCAATTAGTTGAAGTTTTAATAGGTACTCATGGTAGGAGTAATAATTCATCTGGTAAAAATTTTAATGCAAGTTCATCTACAGCATATACAACTAATAATATACTTTTAGAGGATCGTTCTTTTGTATATGAAGGAAATTCAACTGGAACTTCGTGGACTAAACACTCTGATTTCTATGTTGGTGGTACTGACTATTAAATAAGCTAATATGTTTATATATTGATTTGTAATTATGAAATACGCAATCATTGATGGTACTACTGTTAAAAGCACTGGTACTCTTAAAGAATTATTTCCTAATACAAGTTTTACCACTGCTGGTCCAAATACAGATTTTTTAACAGCAAATAATGTAGTTGAACTTATAGAAACTATTAGCTATACAACACCAACACAAAAGTTATCAACTGTAGATGCTTACCTTGAAAGTGGGAAGGCTTATACAGTAAAGGTAGAATCTACAACAACAGATGAACAAACTGCTCTTATAAACGAGGAATGGAAAACTGTACGAAAAACAAGAGATGAATTATTAGCAAAAACAGATTGGAGAGCTAGTAGCGATCTTACCTTGTCTGATGATTGGAAGACTTATAGACAGGCTTTACGTGACGTACCAACACAGTCAGATCCATATAACATTGCATGGCCTACAGAACCTAGTTAAAATAAAAACAAAAATTTATGGCTCGTAAAACAACAGAAGAACTAAAACAAGAACTGGAAACTTTACAGAAAAATTACGAAGAAGCTGTACAAGTACAAAAAAATATTCAAAATAGAGCATTAGCAATTAATGCAATATTGGAAGATAGAGCAGAGGCAGAGAAAGAAAGTCAGTTTGAAACTTGTACACCTAAACTTGAAAAAGCTTTAGAATCAACTAGCATATAACTTTAATTTTTAAAAATTATGCTAAAAAAAGTTTTAACACTATCTGCTGCGTCTGTAGCTCTTAGCGTTCCAGCTTATTCACAGTGGTATTTAAACCCAGAATTTAATCAAACTAACGTAGGCTCTGAGTGGGGTGGTAATGCAATAGACCTTCACATCGGCTACGAAAACAGCGTGGGAGAAAACGGATCGTTCTACCTACAAGGTGGCCCTAGCTTTATTAATGGTACGGTAGATTCTGATACTAGGTTGTCAGCCAAAGCTGGTGGTGGTTATGACCTAAGCGATAAGTTAAATGCCTATGGTGAGTTCGCTGTTGTTACAGATGACGTGAATACCTATGGTACGAAATTAGGACTTAAGTACTCTTTTTGAATAATTAGTTCTACAT
>TARA_R100001460_G_scaffold6255_6_pt1 | contig 12560 bp, 11 predicted proteins | sample TARA_R100001460 | Tara Oceans TARA_R100001460 (sample SAMEA2622190) | marine metagenome | biome: marine biome (ENVO:00000447); feature: surface water layer (ENVO:00002042); material: "saline water (ENVO:00002010), including plankton (ENVO:xxxxxxxx)" | depth 5 m | reverse complement strand
ACACAACGCAAGTATGGGAAGTCTTACAATAGGAAGCACAGGAACATATTTTGCAACAAGCGGAACTACTACTATTACTAGTGAATCTTCTGGTGGAAATGCAATAAACAATGATGGCTCGTTTGTACACAACAAAGGCACCGTTAAGATAGACCACGATACTTCTACTAATTTAGATATAATAGGAACCACAGGTGTAGACCTTTACAATTTAATAGTAGATAGCGATGGTACTGTAAATTACAATAGGTCAATAATTGAAAATAATTTAACAAAGTTAGGTTCAGGGTTAATGAGACCTACAGGCGATACAGGTAGAGATTTGACTGTTAAAGGAACTTTATTAGTTCAAGCAGGAACTTTTGGTAGAGGGGCTAACGACACTCACACTAATACATTTGGAAACATCGTAGTAGAAGGCGGAGAGCTTATACTTACAGGTGGTGGTGGTAGTGGTAAGACCATAGTAAATGGTTCATTTAGAAACGTAGGAGGGACAATAACTAGTCATTAGATATGAGCGATATAGAGTTTAACGGCACGGGCGGAATAATAGAAGGAAATCTTGGAGCAGCAAACGTTAATGTAAATCTTGACAGTACTGTAGAGTTTAGCGGTGATGATTATATTACAGTTCCATCTGCAAGTGATTTAGATTTTGGAACTAATGATTTTTCTATATCTATGTGGGTCAAGTTTGAAGCAGGTGCTATATCTACTGCTGAACAACATTTAATAAATAGAGGTCAAGCAGGTCTTGCTAATAGTTTTACATTAAGAGTTAACAGTGCAGAAAATTTGTTTTTTAGAGTATCAAGTGCAAGTAACAGTGGTAATTATGATATAGACCCTAGTAATTTAGGAAGTTGGACACATATTGCGATTACATTAGATAGAAGTGCTAACGCAGTATTGTATGTCAATGGAGTAGCTAAAATTACGCAAGACATTTCTTCTCATTCATCTAATGCAATTTCTAATGCTCAATGGTTGATTGGCGGTGAGAATAGTGCAAGTCCAGCAAATTTATTCAAAGGTAATGTGGCAGATGTTAAATTCTTTGGAGATTTACTTACTGAAACAGAAATAAAACAATTAGCATCTAAGATAAATGTAGACTCAGCTACGTTTGGAATAGACAACAGGAAAGCTTGGTATAAGATAAACGAAGGCAGTGGTCAAACTATAACGGACCACGATGATTCAGGAACCGATTATGATGCAACAATGACAAACGGTACTTGGATATATGATGAATACAGTGTAGATGTATATGATAATAGTACAACGACAGATGGAACGTTTACAGTAACACAAGGAAAGGTAGAGGGTTTGGCTTTGTCATCTGTTGAGTTAAATGGTAGTGACGATTTTATTAACATAAATAATCCTTTAGAATCTTGGAGTGAGTCTGCACAAAAAACATTTGCACTTTGGGTTTACAACGATGGCAATGCTAGCGAAACTCGTATATTTAACACAGGGTTTGAAGATTCGGGTTCTAAAACCGCATTTGCTTTAGGTATGTCTTTTGGAACAGCTAATAGGCCGTTTTATTTTTTAAGAGATACAAGCGCAGGTGCGCTTAAAGCACAGTTTGGAGAGGTTCATCCGACAAACACTTGGATGCACTATGTTATAGTTCAAGATGGTGCTAATGATAAAGCATATTTATATCAAAACGGAGTATTACAAGAAACTGTAAGTAGTGTTGGAGAAATTAATGCAACAACTTCGGATAGTGCAAAGATAGGAAGGCATTGGGATAGTTCAGGCAATTTTTTTGATGGTAAATTAAGAGATTTAAGATTATATGATTACGACTTTAGTGATGAGCAAGTAGCTTCACTTTATTCAGGTTATTATCCGCAAACGCCTTTACATCATTGGAAACTTGATGAAGGTTATACTTCAGGAACAACAGCTAACACAGCAGGTGCTTTTGAAGATTCAGGCACAGGGACAGATTATGATGCACAAGGTTCAGGATTAGTAAACGCAAGTTGCGTAAACGGCACTCTTGACCTTGACGGTTCACTTACGATAGCAGCTAACGGAACTTTGTCAGCACCAAGAGGTAATATGGCTCTTGCAGGTGTGACAAGCAATGTAACTATGGATAATTTTGGAGTTTTTACACATAACAGTGGAACAGTAACACTTGACCATAGTGCTGATGTAAGTCAAATGATTAATAAAAACGGAACAGTAGAACCTGTATTTTTTAATTTAACTCATAACAGAGCAGCAAACAGTTATCATATGTTTCTTAAAAATAATGTTACAGTCGAAAATACATTTACAAACACCGCAGGTTTTATGAATTTAGCGGCTAATAAGACTTTAACTTTAGGAACAGACACTTCACAAGGAACATATACGGCTGGTTGGTCATCAGGAGGTATTAGGCCTGCTGGAACTAGCACTGGCAATCCTGCTCACGTTCACGGTAAGAATGTATTATTTCCAGCCATATTGGATTCAGGTTCAGGAGACCCTATTGATTGGAACAACGAAGCTCCTGATACAGAAATAAATATTAAATTTATAGATTACCAAAGAGATACTTCAACTGGAGGAGGCGGAACTAAAGTTACCTTAGATGGGGATTGTGAGTTTGATGCCGTAACAGTAAGTAGTGGAGATACTTTAGATTTTAATGGACAAAGGGCTAGGTTTGGTAGCACGTTTACTAACTCAGGAACAATAGACTGTGATGGTGCTTTAATTTATTGTAATCAAGTAAATATTGATGGGACTACACAAAATACTAGCACTGCTGCAATAATCAATAACACCGCAGGTTTTAACGATATGAGTGATGGCCAATGGAAATGGATGGGTACTAATTTTGGAGCAGGTAGTGCTACTGAGTCAGGGACATTTACCAACACTGCTGCAAAAAGAGTGTGTATGTCAGGAATTATTGCACCGAATGATAATACAACTGTAGGAGATATGGTAATAGCTGCAGGGGCAACATATAACGCAGGAAGTTACACTACGACAGTAGCAGGAGATTTTACTACCAGTGGTGGTCTGCTTGGCGCAAGTGCTTTGACATTTGACGGAACTGATGACCAAGTGGTTATTGCGGATGATAACAGTTTAGATTTTACAACAGCTTTAACAATAGAATGTTGGTTCAAAACTACAGATGCACAAGGAACTTTTGTCGTTAAACAAGGCGGTTTTTACAGAATAGAAACCAAAGATGGTAAAGCTAATTTCTTAATATTCACAGGTTCTAACAAAACAGTTGCAGGAACCTCGACAGTTAATGATGATAAATGGCATCATATTGCAGCAACGTACGACCAAACAAGTATGAAAATTTATGTAGATGGTAAATTAGAAAATACGTTGGCAGAAACAGGTACAATGACTACTTCATCAAGTCAATTAATTTTAGGTTCTGAAGGTAGTGCTACTTATTATACAGGTTCGCTTGATGAAATAAGATTATTTAATGTTGCTAAAACTCAAGCGCAAATAAGAACTGATATGTTTCAAGGGGGAACTTTAGCAAGTTCAACAGGTTTAGTAGCTAGATATAAATGTGACGAAGGTTCAGGAACATCATTAGAAGATAGTAGCTCAAATACAAACACAGGAACATTAACAAGTGCATTTTGGGCAGGAGCAGGAACATTTACACAAGGCAGTTCTACGCTTCTTATGTCTGGTACTGGCAAAAAGATATTCTTTTTAGATAATGAAGAATTAAAACATTTATCTTGTACTGGGACTATAACATTAGATGGCGTTGGTGCAACTGGTAATGACTTAAAAATAAATGGTAACGTAAGCATAGCTGGTTCATTAGCTTCTGAAGAAAATGAAAAACTATTTCTTCAAGGAGGTAGTATAACATTTACAGTAGGAACAGCGGCAACAAGTATAGCAAATTTAAAGAATTTAATTGTAGCAAATCCTACCACAGTTACTCTTCCTGCGTTAACCACAAAACAAATACAAATGGAGTCAGGCGGAACTGCAACCGCAGGAGGAGACCTTACACTTACAACAGAGTTGTTAATAAATAGTGGAGGAACTTTTAACGCTAATGATAAAACAATAACTGCAAAAGTAGTTGATATGAATGGGACAGGTGCATTTGCATTAGGCGCTGGTGCTTTAGTGTTAAATGATAATTCAGGTGGATTTGAATCACAATCTACTTCAGTTTTCACCGCAGGTCCCGGATGTACAGTAGGTGGTGATGCTTCAGGACAAAAAGTTCCTTTTGAATCACAAAACGGTTTTCAGATAGTTGGAGATATAGATGACTTAAATGTTACTAATGAAGAACTTACTGTTGTAGGCACTGTAACAAACTGTACTGGTGATATTATACAATTTACACCCGGACACGACACAACTTTAAGTTTAGAAACAGACACGGCAGAGGATAGAGATATAAGGTTAGGAGGACCTAGTTTGGACAACGCGAACCATTTGGTTCCAGAATAAGCCAAACCTTTTAATACAAATTTGAGGATATTTAAATATGGATGAAGGAGAAAAAGAACAGTTGCTTATCCGAGTAGATGAACGTATAAAAAACATCTACAATAGAATGGATAAGTTTGAAACTCTTTTTACAAATCACCTTCATCACCACGAGTTGTGGGAAAATGATATTAAGAATCAGTTACACCGATGGTTAGCTCTTGTAGTAGCAGCCGCTGGTGGTGCTGGTGCAATGGGGATGATGTAGATGGCAAGTGTAACATTCAATGCGGCTTTTAGAAATAAAGTTAGATTACTAGCAGGTATATCATCAGAAGAATTAGATAATGAGAATATCGATATCTTAGGTAATATGTCTGTAGACTGGTTTCAAGCAGAAAGTAGTTTAACATATACATTAGGTGGAGATGCAGGATATGACCAAGTAGTTGTATACTACACGTGTTTCTTAGCTTCTGTTGTTGAAAACGGAATGGGTATCGAAAGAATCAGATTAGCTGATGTCGAAGTTTATTATGACACAAAAGAGTATAGGTATTTTATAGACCTTGCTTTAGAGATGTTGAGGTTCAAGCTGGGTGTAAGTATCAAGACAACAACTTACAATGCAGACCCACACCTTGGAACTGTCAACTGGAACAAGAACGTTACTGGTGAGGACAGTACGAAGAATATCCGTAAGAGACCGCGCGGTGTAAACTATGGTAATTAAGTATGGGCAAAATAGGAATCAATATGTCAGGGCTTTTGAAACGCCTAAGCTTTCAGACTGGACAGTCTCGCAAAGTTACATACTATAGACCTCCTGTATACGGTAAAGATAATTACGGTGTAGAAACAGATACTATATCTGCCCAAGAAATAATTGTGCCAGATGTTCGTGCTTACATACACAACAAAACAGACAAAAGTTTTGTACAACAACGTGCAGGACACAATGTTACTGGTAAAGCAAATATATATTTACCAAATTTAGGTACTCTTAAAAACTTCCCAAACTTTAGCGGGGCGACTGCATTCAATGAACCGGAAGGATTTGACAAGATTATAGACTATGATAGGACTGTGTATCAAGTTCCTACTACTGGGACTACAGGATGGACTGGTACAGGTAGCGTGGCTTCAGATGGTGAATCTTTGACACTTACTGCAACTGGCGATGGTAATTTACTTTTTCAAACTTCAGCTATAAACACTTTAGCAGCTGACAGATTACAGTTTAAAATCAAAGGTAGTGGTAGTGTAGAACTAAAAGCAATTAGGTCTTACCACGGAGGTACTAGTTCTGCATACAGAGTCAATTGGGATAATGATAATTTTGTATTATTAGATGACACTTATTTGACTGTTGATTTACCATTTACTTCAGGCACTACAAGTGCAAGTATATATCAAAATGGAACCAGACATAACACACCTGTAACTAGTGGTGCATCATTTAACTACATTAATGATTTAAGGATATTTAGATTAGAGTTCAATTGCGATAACGCAGATAAATTAACCATCAAAGATGTTAAGTATTACAAGTCTGCTGAATGGAGTATACACGAGATTAACGATTACAATGATGAATTTATGTCACTCAGTTGTGTAAGAACTGAAGGACGCAGGGATAGTAGGAGGCAAGCATATGGCACCGCGTACAACCGCCCGTAAGAAGTTTAAAGATACTTCAACTAACCGTAAGAAGCGTTGGAGTAAGAAGTCTCCGATGGCACGTTATGGTAAAGCTAATGGTTCTTGGAAAGGTGGTAAATCTGCACACTACTACAGACGTAAAGCTAACGCAGGTAAAGGTGAGGTAGTACATCACAAAAACAAAGGTAAGCATACCGCAAAGAACGCTCGACGTTCTAACTTACAAAAGGTAACACCTGCAAAACACAATAAGTTGCATCCTGAGAAAGGTAGGAAGGCTGCAGCTGCAAGAAAAAGAAATAGTAAAAGGAAGAAGAAGTAATGTCACAAGACCACATTAATATTATAGAAAGAGCAATCATAGATAAACTACGCGCAGACCACTCTGGGATTAGAGTATACCCTCAGTTTCCAGAGGCAAACGATGCTGAGTATCCTTGTATAGTTATGGAGTTAACAAGTTCAGGTGAGTTTGATAGGTTTATGGGTGAGAAAGTATCTTTTGGTGGCGAAACAAAAACAGGGGAGTTAGTTGGTTTAGTATTTACTTTTCATATTATAATAGATAAAAATTCACAAAAACAAATAGATACCACAGGTAACGGTAGTCCTGATACAATGTTCAAACAAAGGAGGTTGTTAAACTATTTATTATTAAATGTTGCTAACAGTATAACTGACACTGATTTTTCTACTGCAACAACAGAGATTGTAGAAAGAAACTTAGGAAATTGGATTGATATAGGATATGACCCTGAGTTAGAGTTGTATGGTGGTAGTTGTGTTTATTCAGTAGTTTTTAAAAATTATAGATGAAACGAAGTAAACGATTAATAAGAATTGGTTTGAATGTTTTATACAGACGCAAAAGAGATAATGTTGTAAAGTATATGTATCGTAGGGTAGGTCAGAATCCCAACGAAAGATACAGTTTTAGATGGCAACCACAGTATTCGCCTAACAACGTTGATGATAAAGAATATCTTAAGAAAAAAACTTTTAGTTGGCTTACTTGGGCAAGATTTAAAGCTAAACAATTACCTCCATCTACTACTAGTTTTAACTGGAGAACTGGTGAGTTTTCTAAAAAAAGACCCGGTGATAACGAACGTGACCCTAGGAATAATTGGAGAGCTGCGCATTATTTTTGGAGTAGTAGAGTTGGTGGCGATTTGCGTATGGATGAAGAAACTGAAGACTCTGACGAACTAATGAGGAGAGTGCACAGATTTTACAATAAAGCTTTGATGCAACATAATTTTGTTGGTAAATCACAAGAAGCTGTTATGGACTTGTTAATGAGAATAAAAAGACAGACTGGTGACCGTATGGGGGATATAGGATACAAAGCAATCATCAGAAGTTCTGGAGATACAACTGCTAGGTCTACAGAAGAGAAGTTAATTTATTTAGCACCACATTTACATAAAATGAAATCTTTTAAAGAAAGGCCTACAGAGAAAAAAATAGTAGATAAAGTAAAACAATTGATGCCTAAAAGAGCTGGTAAAGAACAACAAATAGATGTTATATACAGAAATAAAAATGGTAAATTAACCCCTGAAGGTAAGATGTTTGATAAATTTTTTAAAGCACAAGAAGGTAAAATGCTTGGTGCTTTGAGTCCAAATACAAAAACAAGTACTGGTTTAGATGTTACCGAAAAAACTTTGATAGGTAGATTTGGTGAACAAACAAAGGGTGATAAAGTTATAGCATCCCAACTATCATCCTTACCAACTAGTGTAAAAGCTTTAAGAGGTAAAACTGCTAAAGACAGGTTTGTTGCTCTTGTTCCTATATTACAACAAATGAGGGCAGAAATTAACAATCCAGATACTCAATTCGAGTTAAGAGGACAGGCTCAAAGAAGATTTGAAAAGGATGCAAAGAAAAAGGGTTATTACGAATTTGCAATACCTACTGGTGCTGGTGATTTACTTATTTTAGGATTGAGTAATAAGGGTGATAAAATAGGTTTATCTGGAGGTCTAATACCAGATGTAGGTATAAATATGGATATAGGACAAGCTGCAGCTAATCATATGTTAGGTGAAAAAGCTGGTCAAGCAGCTAGAAGTACATTAAGAATGATGAGTGGCAAAAATCAATTTGAGTATGATGGTAAACTTATACAATATAGAAATTATTACGCTAATAAATTATTACACGTAGGATATCCGGGTAAAGTTACTGATACACCCTTTGCTCCTACTATGCATACTAATATAATGTCTAGAGGTGATTTCGTTACTCATTTATCTACTTTAGTTAACGAAGCATATGGTGGTTCATTTCAGTCAGGAACTTGGCAGGATATGTTTGACCCTAAAACTAAATTTTCTAATAATAATGCATTTCATCAGTGGGCTATGGAGTGGATTGCAGAAAGTAAAACATTAGAAGATAAAGTAAACAAAACTATGTTTTCCCAAAGGTATTTTACTTGGGCTAGTGATAAAGTGTTTGTAGGTAAAAGAAGTCACAGATGGGCAGGAGATATAAAAACGTGGAAATCACCTGCATCAATTAGACCGTTTGTTTATACTTCTAAAGTAGGAACTAAACAAGCAGAAGCAGCTAATTTAACAAGACAGGGCGTTTTTACAGATTTTAGAACCGCTATGTCATCTCTTTTTGGCACTAGGTATACGAGCTAAGTAGCACAACCTTTAAATATAATTGATGACTAAATAAATGTAGAGGTTCCAAATATGGCATATTTCTTAGGTTCAGATGTGGAGGTTATTATAACCACCGAACTCGCAGGTAACTCTGTAAAAATAACAGAAACTACTAATAAATATACAATTGCTGCAGAAGGTGCTACATCACCTACAACATCACTTGGTATTAACAGTTTGAATGATACTAACCAAGAGTTTCCCGGAGACGCTTTAGTAGATATAACTGGTGTAGATTTAGGAATTGGCGCAATGGATGAAGATATTGACTATCTAGGTCACAACACTCCTTTGAAAGCTGAAATCCGAAAAAATACAACTTTAACACTTACATTCAAAAGAAAGAATGTCGTATTTGATGTACTTTATTCTGGTGACGAAGACGGTAACACTGGTAGATATGGACTAAAAGCTAATGGTGGTGGTTCTAATTTGAGAACTGGTTTAGAAGAACCCGGTACTGATATAGGATACAGATTACTTGTTAAACTAAAAGCTTCACAAGAAATTTTTGCATTGAGAAATTGTCAAATGACTGCAAACAATATAACATTAACTCCAGATGGCACCCAAGAACAATCATTAGAATTTACAAGTATGGTTACACCTTTATTAGTTAGTGCAGTTACTACAACTAACCTTGATACGGCAACAGGCTCAGGAGATATTTAAATATGGTATACTACTTAGGAAGTGATGTAAACGTTCATATGACAACCGAACACGGTACTTACACTGTTAGTGGAGGAGCATCTAATGTTACTGCTACCGGTGACTTAACCAATACAAACGGTATTGGTAACAATGGAGCCGACTTTAGTTCCGTTATTCCAAAAAGAGGTACTGGATTAACTGCTGCGTCAAAACTAACTGATGTTATTGGTGTAGACTTTACACCCGGAACCAGACAAGAAGAAATATCTTATATGGGTAAAAATACAAACTTACAAGCTGAAATTAAAAAAGAATTGATTTTAACAATTACCAGAAAGGTAAGCGAGAACTTCTTTGATGCTTTGTTTAACACACCTGCAAGAGATGGTGTTTTTGATTCTGCTTCTGCTGATGGCACTGGAGGAACTAAAACACTACACGATGGTCTTAGAACATCTAAAAACCAAAACTTTGGTTACCGATTACATTTAGAACTTAAATCTAGCACCACTAATGGTGAAGGTGAAGTTATTACATTAAGAAATTGCTGTATCACAGCACACACGAGAACTCTTGATGCTAACAATGCACAAGAGGAAACAATTGAATTTTATTCATACGTCCAACCTGTTATATCTGGAGATGGCACAGTTACTGCCGCTACAGCTATTACAGGCACAGACGAAATATAAAGTGAATAAGGAGAACACGAATGACTGAAGACGCAAATGTATGGACAATCGAAGAGCTAGTAGAACTAACAGACCAAGTACAAACTGGTAAAGTTACGTATAGAGGAAAGGACTTTCATTTTCAATTCTGCGAACTTGCAGAGAAAGAGGAACCTAATCTAAAAGCACTGCCCGAAACTGCTACTGAACAAGAAAAACAGGACTGGGCTACTGAAGCTGGAATTGAAAGGATATTAGCAATGATAAAGAAAGCTAATGATAAAAATCCTGATGGCGTTACTTTAACAGAAGAAAACTGGTCTACGGTACCTGTAACTCTTCGTTATCAGATAACATCTGAAATATTGTCTTATCAACAGGAGATAACTGAAAATTTTACTACTGGATGAGGGAAGCACCGGAACCTGTACTTCTCTACATCCCGTTGATGAAAGACTTAGGTTTATCTTGGAATGAGATAAAAGAAACGCCAAGAGTAGAATTAGAAGGCATTCTAGTTGCATATACTGAGTATCAACTACTTCATAGTCTTGATGGCTATGATGACACTGATATAAATAATATGGCAAAGAATAAACCTCAGATAAGAGGTCAATACGCCCGATATTTAGAAAAGAAACGAAAGTATTACAAAACAGTTGAGGAGAAAAAATCATTTAAAGATTTGATATAAGATAATAATGGCAGGGTTTCTAGGCACTCTCTTTATGGGTAATGTAGGTTTAAGACTATTACTACCGCCTAAATCTGCCTATAATAAAATGGCTCAAGAGTTTGGCGCTGGAGCTAAAAAAATTGGGCTTATTGGTAAAAACGAACAAGGTAAAAGTGCTAGAGCTCAAGAACAAAAAACAAAAGAGTCTTTACTTAAAGCACGTTTAATATTTCAAAAGGCTTCTAAAGACCAATCTAGTGATGCCATCAAAGCTTTACAATCAGAATTACAAACTTTAGATAGAATCACTGGCGGGGCTATTTCAAAAGTAGACAAACAACTAGAACTTAGTGCTCTGAATAGAAGTAAAAGAGGTGGTGTGTTTGGCGGTAAAGATTTATCTGACCTAGGAACACTGTTAGGTGGTGCTGAAGTAGACGCAGGTATTACATCACCTGAAGAAATGCTTGAACAATTTAATGCTAAGTTAACAAGTGTAGCTCGTGGGGCTATGGAAGTATTTCACAACTCTGTCACTACTTCTGTTACTGCATTGACTGTTTTAGGTTTTCAAATACAAACAGTAGCACGCAGTTTGATTTCATATGAGAATGAGCTAGTCAACGCAAATTCTATATTTCAAGTAAGTAACGATGAGTTATACAGTATATCTAACGAAGTTGTAGATGTAGGTCTACAATATGCACTGACATACGACAATATGTCTCAAGCATTGTACCAATTCGCTTCTGCGGGTTTAGATGCTTCTGAGTCTCAACAGATTCTTGCAGATGTTATGAAGTTATCTATGGCTGTACAAGGTGACTCTGAAACACTAGGTAAGTTGTTAATTCAGACTATCAAAGGTTTTGGTATGGAGTTTGAAGAATCTGGTAAACTTGTTGACCAGTTCGCACTTGCAATCAACGAGTCTTTGTTAGAATACCAAGATTTAGCTAGTGCGGTTAAGTTTGCTATGCCTTTCTTCGTTTCTACTAATCAAGGTGTAGAACAGTTACTTGGTGGTTTAGCTGTACTTACAGACCGTGCTTTAGAAGCAGGTATCGCAGGTCGTGGTTTAAGACAGGCACTTGCAGAGTTAGCTGAAAGTCTTGGAGATAACACACGTAAGTTCCAAGAGATGGGTATCAATATTACTGACGCGAATGGTAATTTATTACAGATGACTGACATTGCTGCAGAATTTGCTAGACACTTTGGCGAAGCTGCTAACGACACTGAATTACTAACTACTTTAATATCAGACTTAAACGTTCGTGGTGCAACCGCGTTTGTTCATTTAGTACAAAACTCTGAAGAATTTGCAGAGGTTACAGAAAAAATTGCTAATGCGCAAGGTGATGCTACAAGAATGGCAGATAAACAAATGGAGTCTTTATCTAATCAAATATTGGTTACAAAGAACGCAATGATGGCTGCTTTCCTTTATGGTGAAGCTCAAGAAGATGGAACAATGGGTGTAAACAGTTTCCACAAAGCTTTACTAGATATGGTTAAAATGTTTAGAAGTAAATTTGTTGTTGAATTAGAAGACGGTACTATGATGATAACGGAGTTTGGTTTTCAAATGAGAGATGTTGCTACTAGATTTGTTGAACAATTTACAGTTATTTTAGAAAAATTACTAGACTTTATCAACAGTTTAAATAGTAGTGGGTTTGATTTTATTAGAATGTTAAATATATTAATGTTGCCTTTAAGAGTTGTTGTAGAGTTGATGGAAGTATTACCTGAATTTAC
>TARA_R100001460_G_scaffold20034_3_pt1 | contig 12585 bp, 16 predicted proteins | sample TARA_R100001460 | Tara Oceans TARA_R100001460 (sample SAMEA2622190) | marine metagenome | biome: marine biome (ENVO:00000447); feature: surface water layer (ENVO:00002042); material: "saline water (ENVO:00002010), including plankton (ENVO:xxxxxxxx)" | depth 5 m | reverse complement strand
TAATTGGCACATAGATGCAATATCTGACCATTTACAAGCTGTTGTTAATGGAGATATAAAAAGATTAATTATAAATATACCACCTAGGCATATGAAATCTATATCTGTTTCGGTAGCATTACCTGCTTGGACATGGACAATAGACCCTACAAAAAAGTTTTTATTTGCAAGTTATGCCTTATCTTTATCAATAAGAGATAGTGTTAAATGTAGAAGATTAATAGAAAGCCAATGGTATAAAGAATATTTTGGTGAAATATTTAGTCTTACAACCGACCAAAATCAAAAACAAAGATTTGAAAATGATAAAACAGGACAAAGAATAGCTACATCAGTTGATGGTGCATTAACAGGTGAAGGTGGTGATATAATATTAATAGATGACCCACACAATGTAAGAGAAGCAGAATCTGGTGTTGTAAGACAAGGTGTATTAGATTGGTGGGACCAAGCCATGCAAACAAGATTAAATGACCCTAAAAATGGTGCATTTATAATTATAATGCAACGTGTACATGAAAATGATTTAACAGGTCATATATTATCCAATGAATACAAAGATTGGGACCATTTATGTTTACCTGCAAGATATGAAGAAACACACCCTACACCAGTAAAATCAAGTCTTGGCTTTATTGACCCTAGAAAAAAAGAAGGTGAATTATTATGGTCATCAAGAATAGATGAAAAAACATTAAAGAATTTAGAAACAAGTTTAGGTTCTTATGGTGCATCTGGTCAATTGCAACAAAGACCAATGCCAAAAGGTGGTGGTATATTAAAAGCAGAATGGTGGGAACCATGGGAAGAAGATTTACCAAACATAGAATATCTAATACAATCATATGATACAGCATATTCAACAAAAGAAGCATCTAGTTATTCTGCAAGAACAACATGGGGAGTTTTTAAAAGAAATGGATATTATAATGCGATTGTAATTGAAATGTGGTATGATAGAGTTAATTATCCAGATTTAAGAAGGATTGCTCAAGAAGCATATGAAGATTACGAACCAGATGTTGTATTAATAGAGAAAAAGGCAAGTGGTCAAAGTTTATTACAAGATTTAAGAATGGCAGGAGTACCAGTATTAGAATATATGCCAGATAGAGATAAACAAGCAAGAGCACATGCATGTTCAGCCTTGTTAGAAGATGGTCGTATATTTTATCCTGCAGGAAGAAAATGGGCTAAAAATTTAATAGACATATGTTCAGCCTTTCCAACTGGCGATAATGATGATATAGTTGACACATGTACTCAAGCATGGTTAAGGTTGAGAAAAGGTTGGTTTATTACACATTCTACAGATTATGATGAAGATGAAATTGTAGAAAGAAAGAGATTAACACTATATGGTTAGTAAAATATTTAAACAAGGCATTGGTGCATTAGGAGAACTTTTATCTAACCAAAGAATAATGTCAGATGATGGGTTCGCTCCAGAAGCAATAGTTAAAGACATTAAAATTGTCAACAATGAAACAAATATAGATAAATTATTAGAGATATCATCACGAGATGATGTCGCAAATATGATAATAAATGAATTAAATGCAGAAATGCCATTTGATGAAGTTGTTGAAATTGCTGATGATTTTTTAAGAAGTGATGATATAGAAACAAAAAAGGTCGGACAAATAATGAAAAATTATTTTAATGATTATAATGTATATGAAAACATGGCATCACCTGTTGGAATGGAAGAAATGCCTACTGATGTTGATAAAGTAAAAACAACTTATCCTATTGAAGTAGATGAAGAATTAAATAGAATTATAACAGAAATGAATAAATTTCAATAAAGGTAAAATATGGCTAAAGAACCTAATGTAATACCATTTCAAGAAGGCGCACCTGCCGATAATCTTGAAGTTGAAAATATTGGCGATGACCAAGTAGCAATTGGCGATAAATCATTAGATGATATTGTAGAGATAACATCAGAACATGATAGCAATCTTGCAGAAGAAATAGATGAAAATGAATTAAATAGAAAAGCGCAACATCTATTAGATGCATTTGAAAGTGATAAAGAAGCAAGAAGTGAATGGGAAGAAAGATATAAAGAAGGTTTGCAATCATTAGAGCCAGATGGTGGATTAACAGAAGAAGAAGAACAAAGAGCAACAAGAGGATTATCCACTGTTGTACATCCTATGATTGCAGAATCAGCCACACAATTTAATGCTAGAGCAATTGCAGAATTATATCCATCTGGTGGTCCTGTAAAAACAACTATTATTGGTGAACCTACAGAAGAATTAGAAGACCAAGCACGACGAGTTCGTGATTACATGAATTATCAGATAACACAGGAAATGCCTGAATACTTTCCTGATTTAGATACAATGTTATTTCAATTACCATTAATAGGACATGCATTTAAAAAAGTATATTATGATGCTAATCTTGGTAGACAATGTTCACAATTTGTAAAAGCAGAAGATTTTATTGTTGCGCCAGATAGTAAAGATTTACAAACTTCTATTAGATATTCACATGTAATTAGGATACCAAGAAATGATTACAATAAATATGTGGATAATGGATTTTATTTGCCAATAAAATTTGTAGGTTCAGAAGATGACCCTGTTGAAAATATTGGTTCTGAAATAGAAGGTTTATCTACATATGAAGATACAGAATACAATGAACAAGTAACATTAATAGAAATGCATGTGTATGAAACATTTGATGGTGTAGATGGTTATTCAGATACAGAAGAAAACAATGACATAGTGGCATTTCCTTATGTTGTTACGATAGATTATGATTCACAAAAGATAGTATCAATAAGACGTAATTATGAAGAAGATGATGATAAAAAATTAAAACAAGATTATTTTGTTTCATATAGATTTTTGCCCGGCACAGGCTTTTATGGTTTTGGTCTTTATCATTTAATAGGTGGATTAGGCAGAGCCGCCACAGGTTCATTGAGAGCATTATTAGATAGTGCCGCTTTTTCTAACATGCAGGGTGGTTTTAAATTAAAAGGTCGTGTTACAGGTGGTGATTTACAGGTAAATCCCGGTGAGTTTGCTGATTTAGATGCGACAGTAGATGATGTTAACAAGGCAATAATGCCACTACCATTTAAAGAACCATCTGGTACATTATTTAATCTTATGAACGCAATTGTAGAAGCAGGAAGAAGATTTGCAAGTACTGCCGATTTAAATGTTGGCGATGTAAATCCAAATGCACCAGTAGGTTCAACAGTTGCATTAATAGAACAAGGTGCTAAATCATTTTCTGCAATACATAAAAGATTACATTATTCACAAGGACAAGAATTTAAATTAATTGCAAAAAACAATTCTAAATTTTTACCTGCACAATTTGAATTTGCATTATCTGGTGTAACACAATTTATTAATTCTACAGATTTTGATGCAAAAATAGATATTTTACCAGTTTCAGACCCTAATGTATTTTCTACAGCACAAAGAATTGCACAAGGACAATCCGTATTACAATTGATGCAATCTGCACCAAATCTTTATGACCAATATGAAGCACATAAAAGAATGTTAGAAGCGATTAGAATACCTAACATTGATGAAATATTAAAAGAACCAGAACAGGCATCAAGAATAGACCCAGTTGATGAGAACATGAGTGTAATGTATGGAAAACCAATAAGAGCATTTCCAGAACAAGACCATGATGCTCATATTTCTGTACATATGCAATTTCTATCAGACCCATCTTTAGGTGGTAATCCCGGTGCTAGAAATTTGCAACCAATATTAATTGCTCATATTGCAGAACATGTTGCATTATTGTATAGACAACGAATGCAATCAGCAATTGGTCTTGAATTAGCAAAATTACCAGATATTCGTGACCCTAAATTTAAATTTGATGATATATCACCACAATTAGATATGGAAATATCTCAAAGAGCATCAGAAGTTGTACAACAATCACCACAAATGGAACAAATTAAAGCCATAACAAATATGGGACAACAACAACAACAAGGTAACCCTTTACAATATGCACAACAACTTGCACAATTAGAAGCACAAATTGCACAGATGAGAGCGCAAACAGATATGCAAATAGAAACTGCAAAAGCACAACAAGATATGGCTATAAAAGATGCAGAAGCAAAACAAGATATGGCAATTGATAATGCTAAATTACAACAAGATTTGATGGCAAAAATGAAGAAATTAGAAGCAGAAATACAAATATTACAACAAAAAAATTTAGCAAAAGGAGGCTAAAATGGCAATGGAACCACAAGTAGGAGATAGACCTACACCAGAAACAAGAGCATCAGATGTTGGAGTGGCATCAATGGAAGCTAGAGGAATGGGTAATCCAATGGGTAATCCAGAACAAACAACAGTTACTAAAAATTTAAGAGATTCAGAAGGTAATTTAAGAGCTTTAATGAGTTCAGATTTACCATCAATGAGAATGAAAGGCCTTTTATCTGATGAATTAATAGATGAAATGAATATGTTGATTTCAATGGGTCTTACAGAAGAACAAGCAACCGAGGCTTTGTCTGGTGATATTGAAAAAGAATTAAGAAGAAAACAATTTGAATTGATGAAACAATTAGACCCAAGAAGTGTTGTAAGAGAAGGCGAATCTATGAATGCGAAAGGAACAGGCGGTCCTGCAGATGCAATTATGAACATGATGGGAAGACCTGTTGGTGGCATGGTAACACCAGAAACAAAAGGCGCTACAAAAGGCGCTTTAGGTGCATTGGGTGGAGAAATACCAATGAGACCTGCTGAAGATGTCAAAGAAATGATGCGAACAAGAAATAAACAAAGAAATATGTAAATGGCTCCTATTACCACAAATGAATTTGGTGTATTAAAAGAAGGTCTACTATCACAAAGACAAGGTGTAAAACCTTTATCAAGATTTGGTATTGATTTTACATTAACACCAAAAAGTGCAATTTTTGGCACACTACCATTTGTTGGACAATTTGGTCAAATTGGAGATATAATTAATCAACAACAGGTAAACCAAATTGCAAGAAAAGCATTAGGTGAAAAACCAAGAAGTACATTTGATGCATTTACAACAGGTGATTTTTCAGCGACAAAACAATTGCAACAACAATTAGTTGATAATTATGGTCCAAATTATACAAGAGCAGATGTTCAAGAATTTGGCATGAAAAATTTTCCTAAATTAGATTTAGCACCGTTGATGAATAAAATGTATGATAAACAAGAATTAGAAGATGACTCAGAATTAAAACAAGTATACACAACTCAACCATTTCGTAGTGGTAGAACTGCACAAAATATATCAGGCACTGGTTTTAAAAGTGGTATAAGTGCTGAAGATAAAGCGCAAATAGAAGAAGATATTGGAATGTATGGTTTCAGTAATATACAAGATGCTATCAAAGGTGGTTTCTATGATGATGAATTAAAATCTACAGACCAATTTGCAGGCGATTCAATAACTCAATCAAATATTAAAGGTGCAGTTGACAAAGAAGGTAAAAACATTTATGACCCTGCATTTTCTAGAGCGGTTACATTAGAACAACAAGGCGATACTGCAGATGCAGAAAGCACATTTATTTGTACTGCATTATACAAAAAAGGATTATTACCTAGAAAAATATATCTATGTGATGTAATCTATGGTAGAAAAATTAATTTTTATACATATAAAGGTTATGAAATATGGGGTAAATGGTTTGCTAAAAAGATTGAAACAAATAAAACAATTTACAATGCTTTTTATCCAATCTTTGTCAAATGGTCTAACCAAATGGCATATGAAATTTCTGGAGGAAAATATGGCAAAAATAATATTTTTATTAAATTATGTAAAACAATTGGCGAAAAAATTAGTTACTCAGTTGGTTGGATTAGTGAAAGGAGAATCAAATGGCAGAGCAAATGATAGAAATAAGCAACATGGAGAAAAACGAAGAGTTGTTTATGGAAAAGATGGGGTTTCCAAGGGACGCGGAAGGCCTAGAACTAAGCGATGAACAATTAGTTAATTTTCTATTGTTATGTTATCAAGGTAAAATGTTACCACCAGAAGATATGGAAGAAACAGAAGATATGCAAGAAATGGAACATGATGATAATGTAAAGGTTAAAATTATTAAAATGGACAGTTCTAATGTACATGAAATGATGAATGATATGTTAGGTTCATCAAAGCCAGAGATGATGTAATGCCATTTAGCAAATATTCATCTAAACAAAAGGCAATAGCAAGAGTTGCAAAGCCAAGAAATAAAATAACAGGCGCTGATTTTAAAAAATTAGCAAAAAATAAAAAGAAGAAGAAAAATGGCAAAACCAAAAAAATCAAAGTCTAAAAAATCAAAAGCTGTACCTACAAATCCTAAGTTATATGCAAGAATAAAAGCAAAGACAAAGGCTAAATTTGATGTATATCCATCAGCATATGCAAATGCCTATCTTGTTAGAGAATACAAAAAAGCTGGTGGTGGCTACAGAACTAAAAAGACATAATCATGGCTAAACCAAGAGGTAAAGGTACATTACACAATTGGTTTAAAAAAGAAAAATGGGTAGATATATCTGCACCTAAAAAAGGTGGTGGCTATGAAAAATGTGGAAGAAAATCTGCAAAAAAAAGCAAGAGAGGATATCCAAAATGTGTACCTCAAGCTAAAGCCAACAAAATGACAAAATCTCAAATAAAATCTGCTGTAAAAAGAAAACGAGCAAATCCTTTGAAAAAAGTAAAAACAATTATTAAAAAGAAAAACAATGGCACCAAAAAGAAAACCTGACCCAAAAAAAGGAACAGGCAAAAAACCAAAAGGAAGTGATAGAAGATTATATACAGATGAAAACCCAAAAGATACTGTATCTATAAAATTTAAAACACCAACAGATGCAAGAAATACAGTAACAAAGGTAAGAAAATTAAAAAAACCATATGCAAGAAAGATACAGATATTAACAGTTGGTGAACAAAGAGCAAAAGTGATGAAAAAAAATCAAGTTGCTGATATATTTAAAAAAGCAAAACAAACTCTTAAAAAACAAAAGGAGAAAAAAGATGGCAAAAAAATCAGTTGAAGCACCAAAAGGTTTTCATTGGATGAAATCTGGTCAAGGTTTTAAATTGATGAAAGGTGATTATAAACCACACAAAGGTGCAGTTAAAAAAGCATCATTTGAAATACAAAAAGTTCATACACCTGCTCAAAAGAAAAAGTAATGGCAAAGATACCTAAATTAATTGAAATGTTAGGTTCATTAGGGGGTAAATTTTTATCTGAATCAGACCTTGATAGAGGTGCATTAGGCGAATTTATGGATAAAAAGATAGAAGATGCCAGAAATACACCATTTCAACCACCTGCAAATGTAAATATTCAAACAGGTGGTTTGCCAACTCAAAAGAAAATAGACATTACTAATGAAGCAATGAAAATGATAGATTTATCAGAGGCAAATCCATTTCAATTATTTGAAGAAGTTGAAGGTTATCAATTTGTTAATAAAACATTGATGAATGAATTATCTAAAGCAATTGAAATGAATAATTATGATGATGCAAGAAAATATATGAATACAATTCAAGATAAATATGAAGATTTTGGTGCAGGTGATTCAGAAGCAACTAATCTTATTGAAACTGTATTAGAAGAAGTGTTTATGGAAGGTATGTAATGGCAACATATAAAGGCAGAAAAGTTACATTAAATAAACCTAGAAGAATTGCAAAAGGTGAAACATCATATGGTAAAAAGAAGTCAGTTGTCTATGTAATGGATGGAGATAAGGTAAAAAGAGTAACTTTTGGTGACCCTAATATGAGAATTAAGAAAAATCAAAAAGGTCGTAGAAAGAATTTTAGAGCAAGACACAATTGCGACAATCCGGGACCTAAAACAAAAGCTAGATATTGGTCTTGTAAGGCATGGTAAAGGAGGAATATCTATGTCAGAACAACTTGAAGTTAATATATTAAGACCATTTGGACCTCGTATATTACATGCAAAAATGCCAAAACAATTTGTTGATGCATTAAACAAACAATGCGACAAAATTTTAGAAGATGACAATAAAAGAGAAGAATTAGATGAATCACATGAATTAGTAGGTCATGTTGCAGAAGAATTAAGATGTAATATAAAAGACCCAGAATTACATGCATTTGGTGGTTTTCTTGGTAATCTTACAAGAGGATTACATGATGAATTTATGAAAGAAAATCATGTAAGGTCAGATGAAAAGACAGCACAAGAAATATTAATACACAGTTCATGGTTTGTAAGGTCATTTGAAGGAGATTATAATCCTACTCATATACACACAAATGGCACTTTCTCATGTGTTGCATATTTAAAAGTACCAGAGGGAATAAGTCATAAAAACTCAAGAAATGTCAAAGAAAAATATGCAACAGAAGGATATATTGATTTTATATTTGGCTCAAGTTCTGTTGTAACACCGGGCAATCTATGTTGTATGCCAATTGTAGGAGATATATTTATTTTTCCTGCTCATTTATTTCATACAGTATATCCATTTTTTGGTGAAGGTGAAAGAAGGTCATTTTCTGCAAATATTAGTTTACAGGCAAAAAAAGATACATGAGTAAATTATTAAACATATTGAAATTTGGTGCTCGTGCATTAAAACCAGAAGAAAAAGGTTTTGGTGCATTAAATCCAGAAGGCTTTTTTTCACCTACAGAAAAAGTTTTGGACATAATGGAACAAAAAAAAGGCACACCAGAACAAATGTTTTCACAAATGAAAAAAATTGGTGGCAAATCTGTTAAAGAAGAAATGTTATTTACAGGTGTTGAAGATGCTTTTGCAACAACACCAAAAGTTACAAAAGAAGAATTATTAAATTATCTATCAGATAATAAAACAGAAATAGACCAAATTGTTAAATCTGAAAAGAAAATGAAAGAAGCAGGTCAAGGTGATTATGCATTTTATAAAATTGATTTTAGTGATATAGGAGCTTCTGATTTTACTGAACCAGAATTATATCAATCTTTGATAGATAAACCAAAATTATTACCACATACAGATGATTTAAAAGAAACAATATCAGCAATTGAGATTGAAGAATTAAATCCAGACAATGTGAAATTTATGGGTGGTGAATTTAATATAAGACCAGAATTGGTACAATATAGATTTCAAGAAGGCAAAGATATATATGATATAAGAGGAAGTGACGATTATGGTTATGAGGTCTATGAAAATGGTAAATTGTTTGTTCCTGATGGACAAAATAGTCTTTTCCCATCATTAAATGAATCAGGTTTGATTGTTAATTCATTAAGAGAAGAAAAATTTAGGAAAAATAATCCAATACAACAATCAAGATATGATTTATCGCCAAGACATGAGGCTTATACTTTGCCCGGTGGTGATAATTATCAAGAAATTGTATTATCAATGGAAAGTTTGCCAGACAAATATTCTGAAAATTTAGGTAAATTAACAGATACAAAAGAAATAATGTCAAAAGCAAAAATTATTCCCAAAGATGCAACTTACAGTACAACAGAAACAGGAATGAGGTCTGTTAAATTTGGTGATAAAGAAATTATCTTTGATGCAGATAGAGTAAAAGCATTAGAAGATGGTAATGTTGTAGAAGCATATTCTGGTGAACCCGGCAAATTTCAGATGAATCCTGAAACAAAAGAAATAATGAGAATAAAACCTGAATATGTAAATTCAACACATTTTTATGAACCGAATGTTTTAACATGGTTAAGAACAAAAGATAGAACAGATATTGATGGTAATAAAATATTATATGTTGAAGAAATACAATCAGATTTATCACAAAGAGGTCGTGGTAAATTGTTAATGGGACAATCAGAAAAAAAGAATTTTATAAATACAAAAAATTCTGTAATTTATGGTGATATATTGGATGATTTTAATAATTTAAAACAAATAACAAACATTGATGAATATAAAGGTGTAAGACAAACAATTATGCCAAATGCACAAGATTCAAAGATTACAGGCATTGGACAATCATTTGTTGGACATAAAGATGCACCAATTAGTTCAAAATATTTAGATGAATCTGGTTTAAAAAATATTGGTTATTCATTAGAAGATTTAATTAAAAAACAAATGACAAAATATAAATATTTAACATTAAAGCCAAAACAATTACAGAATTTAGTAAATCAAGGCATTTCTAAAAATAATGTTGCTCAATTCAAAGAAGTTGTATCAGATGCTAATATAGATAAATTATTAAAAAATAATACATATGTTTATAAACCAGAGGTACAGGCAGATGTAGAAAAAAGTCTTATTGGTTATGAAGATAAATTATACACAAATGTAGATGATTATGTAGAGCCACAATATATAGAGGAACAAATTGAAACATTAAAAGCAGGTGTGTTTTTTGATATATTAAAAGATAAACTTTTGAAAAAACAAACTAATAATCAAGAATTAATAAAATTGCAAGAAAGATACAAAAGACAAATTCAAAGAGGAGAGACTGAAAACCCTGTTATTAAATCTACATTTAATTCTGAATTAAATAGTTTATTAAGAAATACAAAAGCATTTCTTTCATCAAATGAGATAGAAGATTTGTTTAAATTATATTATTCAAAACAAAGATTTAAAGAACTTGAAAATAATGCATTAGACAATTTTTTAAGATTAGAAGATATTTCTAAACAAGATTTTTTAGATAATGTAGATGTAGATGTACATGAATTTAGTAATGAGCCTGTACAAAAAGCACAAGAAAAATTTAAAACTTTCAAAGCTATGTATTATAATAGTGAATTAGATGGTATTTTGAATAAAGCAGATAAATTTGATGCTGATGAATTAAAAACATTTGATTATAGTCCAAATGCAAAACAAGAAGTCTTTGATACATTAAAAAATTTAAAAACAAATTTATCCAAAGCTGTAAGTTACAATACAAGAATAAATCCATTGTCAGAATCATATCCATCAGCACCATTTGTAGGTTCTACAGAAAGATTTACTGAATTAGCTATTAAGAACGCATTAACATACGCATCTAAAAATGGATATGATGGTGTTTCATTTTCAAATGGATTAATACATGCTCAAAGATGGAATAGTCCTGAATTAAAAGATTATTATGATAAAACAATACCAAAAGTATTAAATGATTTATTTAAACAAACAGGTGTTGAAATTGAAAATGAAACAATATTTACAGATAAATCATTTTTAGATAAATATAAAGATGACTCATTAGATTATGATGAACATATACCAGAAGATTATGATTTTATTCAAGTGTTAGAAGAAGGCATGAATATTGAGACTGATGGAGGTTATATTAAAGATTCACCAACAATATATTTAAAAAAAGAAGGTGCTTATAATATTGATGGCACACTTAAAAAAGTAGATACAAATGCAAAAAAATATATTGATAGTGGTGTTTCATTATATACACCAATTATTGGAACAGGTTTAACAGGTGTTGTTACATCAAAATTATTAGGTTCTGAAGAAGATATTGTAGAAGATGAAGTTTTATAATGTCTAAATATAGAAAAATGATACAAATGTTAAATAAGGCTGTACAAAAACTACCTGATAAATCTGGTGCATTAGATACATCATATAGATTGCAACATCAACCAAGACCAGATGGTGCAAGGTTAGATGATATGACAAAAGGTGGAGAAGTTTTTCCAGATGACATTTATTCGCCAGAAGGATTAAGATATTATGGTAATCCTAATAACATATTTGATAGAGAGAGTTTTGAAATCATCCAGAATGTAAAAGGAGACCCAGAAGCAGAGGTAACTATATTTAGAGCAGTGCCTGATGATGATAATATAAATACAATAAATCATGGAGATTTTGTAACTTTAAGTAGAAGTTATGCAGAAATGCATGGTCAAAGTGGATATGGTATAGATGGACAACAATCTGGAAAAGTATTATCAATGAAAGTAAAAGTTAAAGATTTGTTTTCAGATGGCAATGACCTAAATGAATTTGGTTATTTTCCAAAGGAGTAAATATGGCAAAAACAGCTATAAAAAAAGTGGCAAATGCAGAAATTAGAGCCGCTAAAAAATATTTAGAAAGAAGAAAAATAACTACAGATGATGTAAGTCCAAAAAAATTTGCTCAATTAGCAAAAAAACTTGACAAATCATTTAATGAAACACTTAAAATATTAGCAAAAACATTATCAGCAGGACAAGTATAATGAATGTAAATGAATTTCTTAAAAGTTTAAATATGAAAATACCAAGAATAGAAATAGAAGGTAAAAAGCTTAAACAAAGAGATTTTATACCAATATCACCAAATCCAATAACAACTGAAACTGATTTGATTATGGGTAATATAGATTTAGATTTTGAAACACCATCTGGTGTTCAATTTGGTGGAGGCATTTCACCTTTTTTTGTTGAGGGAGAAACTAATTTTCCTCAAGATTTACAAAAAATGGGAGCACCTGCATCACAAAAATTTGGTTCTGGATTGTCTTTAAGACAAATGAGAGCTTATTTAGGTTTACCTATTGATGACACATCATCTGTAAGATTAGACACAAGATTTGAAGATGATATATCAAA
>TARA_R100001460_G_scaffold39304_1_pt1 | contig 12620 bp, 28 predicted proteins | sample TARA_R100001460 | Tara Oceans TARA_R100001460 (sample SAMEA2622190) | marine metagenome | biome: marine biome (ENVO:00000447); feature: surface water layer (ENVO:00002042); material: "saline water (ENVO:00002010), including plankton (ENVO:xxxxxxxx)" | depth 5 m | reverse complement strand
CAACAGCGCCAAGAAGCAATAGATTAAAAAGTTTTTTACAAGGTGCTAATATTACTATTTATGGCTGTTAAAAGAAGAACATATCCTTCGAGCAAGGAAAATTTTAAGAAACTTAAAAAATATATTAAAAAATTAAATTATGGCTGGACAAAGATTAACCGACAAATCGGCACTAGCAAACAATCCTGCAAGTGATGACCTTTTAATGGTCGTTGATGTAAACGATACAACAGGATCAGCAGACGGAACAAGTAAAAAGGTAATTTCTGAATATGTTATAGCAACTGAAAAGGTCAGTGTTAACAATACAGAATTTATGTCATTAGCAACAACAGGAAAAATTTTAGTTCAAAACAAGGGTGCAAATAAAATTATTATTCCTATTAGTGTATATTGTGATTATACAGCAGGCGCAACGCCTAATACAAACACAGTAAAACCAACAATTGGTTATATAGACGGAGATTCAACATACTATTGGGATCAAGAAAGGTTTGCTTTTGATTCTCCTAGTTATGCTGCGCAGTATTGGATATTTCAAGGCGCAGGAAGATCAGCAAAAGGCGTTAGTTTGTCTTCTTCAATAGCAGATGCAAAATTAATGTTTTATTTTGATGCACCACCTTCGCCAGGATCAACAGGAGTTATAGACCTTTGGACAACTTATAGACTAATAGATATATCGTAATGGAAAAATTAGAATACTTTGGTTGCTTTTTTTGTGGGAATTTACTCACTATTGGAATGATACCAACCCAAACAATAGCAGAAACAGTCATTTTAGGGCTTTTAGGGGGCTTTGTTGCTATGTTAAGCAAGGATATATATAATTTTATTAAAAGCCTCTTAAACGGCAAATAATGGGCGATTTTAAGTATTTTAGTTGGGAAGAGTTTGATTGCAAAAGTGGAAAAGGTAATGGAATAGACAATATGGACAAAGAATTTATTTGTCTTTTAGATGATGCACGAGGCATTGCAGAAGTTCCTTTTAAGATAACTTCAGGTTATAGAACGCCAGAATACAACAAAGCATTATTAGAACAAGGGTATAAAGGCTCTAAAAATTCATCTCATACTAAAGGAATAGCAGCCGATATATATGCAAAAGATTCATTTACAAGATTTAAAATTGTAACAGCATTAATGATCGTTGGAATAAACAGAATTGGAATAGGAAACAATTTTATTCACTGCGACATAGATGAAGACAAATCACAACAGGTGTTGTGGACTTATTATTAATTAAATTTATTATTATGACAGATTTTATTTTTTCAAATTGGTTAGAATTATTAATTGGCTTTATGGCTTTTATAAAGATCGTAATTAACTTAACTCCAACAGAAGATGACAACCAAGTCTTTTCTTATTTGGATAGTATCTTTAATGCAATAATTCCTAACTACAAAAAAGGTGGTGGAACGCATGAATAATTTATTAAAATTTATAGACATTACTTCAATTTTCAAAGACAAAAAATTTGGAGATGTAAAAAGGTGGTCAGCGAAAAGAACTATCGGTGGTGCAATAGTATTATACTCTTTGAACGCTATGGGTGAAAGCATTAGCTGGGAGGGTATAGTGCTTTGTGCTATCGGTATTCTTCCGTTATGTTTATCTATGTTTGAATGCAGAAAGTGTGATAAAAAATGTAAAATTTGAATTATTACAGACCTAGAATATCACGCACAGAATGGGACTTAATAAAAGAATATAGAGATAATGACAATACTACGGCTAATAACATTTTAGTTATTGGCGATCTTCACGAACCATTTTGCTTAGATGAATACTTAGATTTTTGTAGAGAAAAATATATTGAATTTAACTGCAATGAAGTTGTCTTTATTGGTGATATAATAGACAATCACTATTCATCATATCATGAAACAAACGCAGACGGTATGGGTGGTGCTGATGAATTAGAATTAGCGATAAAAAGAATAGCGCGTTGGCGAAAAGCATTTCCTGTAGCCACTGTTATCATTGGAAACCACGACAGAATGGTTATGCGTAAAGCACAAACAAGTGCAATTCCTTCTAAATGGATCAAATCTTATAAAGAGGTATTAGAAGTTCCTAAATGGAATTTTGTTGAACGCTATGAAAAAGATAATGTTCAATATATTCATGGTGAAGGTGGTCAAGCGTTTAGCAAGTGTAGGGCTGACTTAATGAATACAGTTCAAGGTCATTTACATACTTTAGCAGGATGTCAACATTTTGTCGGCAGAAAATTTAGAGTATTTGGAATGCAAGTTGGTTGTGGAATTAATCACGAATCTTATGCTATGGCTTATGCTAAATATGGAAAAAAACCTGCTATTGGGGCGGCGGTCGTTTTGAATAACGGAAAATTACCCATAAATTTATTAATGGAATTATGAAAAATAAAAACCTATATAGAGAAAAACTTCAATTGGGTGCTTATTATACTTATGACAAAAACCATAAAAAAGTTTATGACATTAAAGGTATAAGAAAAGACTTTAAGAGGTTAATCGAAAAATTGAAATAATTAATGTGGTGGGATTCCGTAATAATCCTCAAATCTCTCACAATCAATTTCATGCATTTCACGCTGTGTAATTAGCTTAGGCATACTGTCAGCGTCTACTATTTCTTTGCCTTTATATAACTTCATTTTTAGATCAGCTATATAATCACCTCTTTCAGCTTTGTTTAAAATATTATTCCAATTTTTAAAGTTACGCATATTGCTAAATAATACTGTTCTATAGCTTTTCCCTATACCTTTAAAAAAGATGTAGTATATGCTTCCACCATGTTTAGAATTATAACTCTTGCTAGTTTTTACGAATTGTAATGTTTTCATATTATAGATTTTTAGGTTTGAACATTCTATTTGATCCATACATATGGTCTAAATGATCTTCTGAATCTTTTTCAAAATATCCAATAAGTTTAAAAGATGCTTCATCTTTTATCAATTCAGAAACAAATTTTTCTAAATCTTTTTCTGTTGATCTTAAACGAATTTCATTATACTTATATTGTAAATCTGTTATTTCAAGATTTAGGTTGTAAGGGTTAGTAACACCACAATTGACATATCCTTTTCCTGTAATTATCCAATTTTTCATATATTTATTATTTTAGAATGTTCGTTACATTTAGAACAAACATCCGATTCTTCAATTAATTTAGCATTGCAACAATTAGAAACTTCTTCTGTAATTCTTTCAAACAAAATTGTCATTCCTGTTTCTCCTAAGAATTTCCAATCGTCTTTAGCTTTGTATTCTAACCAATCTAAACGACCTTGTTTAGTTGAAACATTTATTTCTTTTATTTCTATTGTTCTCATTGTAAAGTAATTTTAGTTTCACCTTCTGTTTCTAATTCTTTTTGATACTCTCTTGTTTTTTCTAATAATACATTAATAGATTCTACATCATAAAACATTCCTTCTCTTTTTGATTCCTGTCTTTGTTTTATTAGTTTAAGTTCTAAAGCATCTAATGCTAATTGAATGATTGATTTATTCATAGTTTTAATAGTTTTGTTTCCACAAATATATATAAAATTAATTTAACACGAACATAATAATTCTTTTTATTTATTAACAATTGGAATGTTAATAACTATTAAATTAATTTGTTTGGTTGTTAAAAAAGATTTATTAATATTGTCCTATAATTTTAAATATAAAATCATGAATGATAAATTAAAAGAAACTATTGAATATGCAATGTTTAAGCATAAAGTATCTAAATTAGAACTTTCTGAATATATGGACGTATCATATCCAACAATGCTTTCAAAGTTAAAGCGACCTGAATTAATGAAATTTAGTGAAGCTGATAAATTATGTAAAATTCTTAATTTAGAATTAAGAGTAGATTTTTTAAATATATAGATATGGAAACAAAAAAAGATATATTAAATAGATTATTTGTAGAAAATAATTTAACAAGTGAAGATGTTTTTAAACATCAACATTACACAATAATAACAAGAAGTGGTATTGAAAAGATTCAAGCTAATTTGCAAATTTATTGTGCTTATGAAGTAATTAAATGTGAACCTAATTTCGCAGTAGTTAAAGCAAAAGGTGAAATAACAAAAGATGGAGATGAAAAATTTGTAGAAACATTTGGAAGTGCATTAAAAGGAGATTCCTTCAAAGATGGAAATACTAACAGTTGGTATGTAATGGAGATGGCTGAGAAAAGAGCAATGTCAAGGGCAGTCCTTAAATTAGCAGGGTTTTATGAATTTGGTGTTTTTGGAGAAGATGAAAGCGAATCATTTAAAAAAAATTAATAATCAATAAAAATTAAAAATATGTATCAAATAAAAGGTAAAATAACAGAAGTTAAAGATCAACAAATAAATACAGATAAAGGTGATTTTGTTAAAAAGCTAATTACAATAGAAGAAACAACTACTGATTTTCGTCACATTATGCAATTTGAATTATTCGGACAAAATTCTATTAATGTAATTGAACACTCTAAAAAATTATCTGCAGGGCAATATGTAGATATTGATTTTTATATTAAATGTAGAGAATACAAAGGAAAGTTTTATAATACTTTAATGATTAAAGATTGTAGAATTAGAGAACAAGAAAGCATTGAGTCAATTACTAACGAACATAATCCACCATTTTAAATTATCCTGAAAGTGCCTGTCTGTAATACTTGTTTTATTAGTTAGTTTATCCTTATATTTAGGACAGGCATTTTCTTAACTCTTTAATTATGAAAAAAACATATTTTAACCACGATTCAGTAGCAAGATTAGATATTAGAGTTATAAAGCTAAGGTCTAAGCTAGGATATGAAGGTTATGGCGTATTCTGGGCAGTATTAGAATTATTATTTACAGAAGAAAATAAACTTTGTATTGAAGACTATGATTCTTTAGCTTTTGGTTTACAATGTGATCCTAAAATTTTAAAGCAAGTCATTGAAGATTTTGATTTGTTTGTTATTGAGGATAATTGCTTTTATTCAAGACGTTTAAATAATCATATAGAAGAAATTAATAACAAGTCAAAAAAAGCAAAAGAAAACATAAATAAAAGGTGGAATAATACTAAAGTAATACAATCGAATTACCAACGTAATACTAGTAAAGTAAATAAGAGTATAAGTAAAGTAAATAAAAGTATAGAAGAAAGAATAGTGGATTTTAAAAAATCCATTCAATCAATAGAAGGAATTAATGATGAAGATAAAAAAGCATTCTTTTTGTATTGGACTGAAAAAAACAAGTCTGGTAGCAAATATCGTGCAGAAATGGAAAAGACTTTTGATATAAGCAGAAGATTGAAAAGGTGGTCAAATAACAATTTTAATAAACAAAAATCAAGATTTCCAGATTATTTTGATTCATTACTTTTCAAAAGAATGGACGATTCATCTAAAAAAGAATATGAACAGCACCTTAAAAATTTAGGATATGTAACAGAATACAATCCAAATGCAGGGCAAAAATGGATTAAGAAATGAAAGAATACGAATTACAAAAAGCAGTTTGTAAATACTTAGACTTACAGAATGTTTTATACTGTGGCTCAATGGGTGGACAGTATCAGGTGCATATGAGTCAACGAATCAAAGCAAAAAAAAGTGGATATAAAAAAGGATTTCCAGATTTGTTTATTTATGAAATTTCAAAAATAGACAAAAAACTATATGCAGGTTGTGCAATAGAATTAAAAGTTGGATATAATAAAGCAACTAATGAACAGAGATATTGGCGAGATCAACTAAGAAAAAGAGGTTTTTATGCTGAGATATGCACAGGAATAGATGAAGCCTTAGAAGTTATTAATCGTTATTTAAAAGGAAAAATAGAATGAAGATATTGAATTTATATGCTTGTCTTGGTGGCAATCGATACAAGTGGAATGAAGTTAAAAAAGACATACAGGTCACAGCTGTTGAATGGGATGAAGAACTTGCAAAATTATATCAAGAAAGATTTCCAAATGACACTGTTATTATAGCAGATGCTCACCAATATCTGTTAGACCATTATAAAGAATTTGATTTTATTTGGAGTAGTCCACCTTGCCCCACACACAGTAGAATTAATATATCAATGAAAAATAAAAGAAAAATGAAATACCCTGATATGTCTTTGTATCAAGAAATAATTTTTTTAAAGCATTATTATAATGGAAGATATTGTGTTGAAAATGTAATTCCTTTTTATGAAACTTTAATTCCAGCAGAAAAAAGAAAAAGACATTTATATTGGACAAATTTTACAATACCAAAAATACTAAGCACAAGAAAAAACCCAGACTTATCAAGAACTAAAAAATTAATTGATGCTTTGTCAAATTTCCATGATTATGATTTTAATAAATATAAAGGGAAGCAAAGGAAAAATAAAATTGCTAGAAATTTAGTTGACTATGAAGCTGGAAAAACAATATTTGAAGCAGTTTTAAATATAAATAAAAACAACTATAAACAAACAGATTTATTTGATGAAAGTTAAAAGAACATTTTTTAATTCAAGAAAAGACAGATTGTTTGATAATTATGTTGATATAAACAACTACTTGTGGATAATTTTATTTGATAGTGGTGCAGAACTTACTTTTATTTTACGAGATTTAAAAAAAGATAATAACGTAATAAATTATATTTATAAAAAACTACACAGTAGATTTGATAATATAATGGAGATAGAAAAAAACAAAATAACTGATGTAGAATATAATTTAATGAAACAGGCAAATATACCTTCTATAATAAAGATATGTTAGACAAATACCTAATTGAAAACTATGATAAGCTAAAGGACATGGCTTTCAATATAGCAGGTAAAAAAGGAAAAGACGATTTATTAAGTTTTGTTATTGAAGAATTATACAAATGCGATCAAGAAAGAATATATGAAATTATAAAAAAAAATCAATTAACATTTTACATTGCTAGAGTAATGCTCAATCAATACCATTCTAAAACAAGTCGTTATTATTATAAATACAATAAGTATTATGAATATCACACCACCACCACAATAGAAAGCATTACAGCAGACAACACAGAATACACTATAAAAGATAAAAACCAAATAGAAGAAAGATTAGATTGGATTGAAGAAAAACTTAAAGATTGTTATTGGTTTGATTCGCAGGTTTTTAAAGTTTATTATTTAGAAGAACATAGTTTGAATAGTATGGCTAAAGCAACCAAGATAAATAGAAACACACTATTTAAAGCTATTAATAATGTCAAGAAGTATTTAATTAAAGAAAAAGAAAATGTTTAACGATCAAGAAGAAGAAGTCATTGCAAATGTAATTGTTGTATTAGTTACTTTGTTTTGTTTAGGACTTTTATCTATAGCAATAATATGAAAAAAAGCAGAATAATAAGAGCAATAAAAAAAGCTGATACTGATATGATTAAAAAATATAATATGGTATCATTTAGCGATGAAAAAGGAAAAACCTATGTTCTAGGAACAAAAGAAGGTTTTGATATAAAGATTAACGAAGCTGTTAATTTTACAATCCATAAGGTATTAGAAAAAATAGATGACGAAACAATTAGAGATAAATTTTTAAATTCAATAAAAGATGACAAAAAGTAAAGGTTTAGGCGATTCAATTGAACGCATAACAAAAGCTACAGGCATAAAAAAGGTTGTTGATAAAATTAGCGAAGTCACAGGAATAGACTGTAAATGTAGTGAGAGAAAAGAAGCATTGAATAAAATGTTTCCTTATGCAAAGGTCAGACAATTCACAGAAGATGAAATGTCAATATATGAATCTGTTCTTCCTAGAATTGGCGACAGAATAAGTGGACAGGATCAGGCAACATTAGTAAAGCTATATAATAAAGTATTCAATGCTAATAAAAAACCAAGCAGTTGTGGTAGTTGTGTAAAGCAAACTGTTGCGCAATTAGCTAAAGTTTATGTAAATAGTTGTAAATTAGAAGATAATGAGTCAGATATTTAGATTCTGTTGTAGATGCGTTAGAATGACACTAATGCAAGATAATTGTTGTTATTTTTGCAAAGGTAAGTTTGTAGTCGCAAGTCCAACAGACGATTTTAAAATTAAAAGAAGAAAAAAGGAAGTTGCAGAATCATACTAAGGTGTATATGAACTTTTTCGGCTATGATGAAAGCTCGACCATACTATGCGAAATGTGTAATGATGTAGCAGTAGACATTCACCATTTAGAACGTAGAAATAAAATTAAAAATGATTATATAGAAAATTTAATTGGTGTTTGTCGTGATTGTCATATTAAAGCCGAGTCGGACAGATGCTTTAATATGTATTGTAAAATAAAACATTTAGAAAATGTATGTGTTCAAATTTATAGTTTAATAGAATTAGAAAAAAGATTAAAGAAATATGAAAATAGAAAAGATAGAGATAAATAAATTACAACCTGCAAGTTACAATCCAAGACAGATAAGCAATAAGCAATACAAAGACTTAAAAGAAAGTATTAAAAAGTTTGATTTAGTTGATCCTATTATTATAAATAAGGATATGACAGTTATTGGGGGTCATCAAAGACTGAAAGTTTGCAAAGACTTAAAGCATACAGAAATAGATTGTGTTGTATTAGACTTAACAAAAGAAGAAGAAAGAGAATTAAATATAAGACTCAATAAAAGTGGTGGTGAATTTGATATGGATATTCTTGCAAATGAATTTGAAATAGAAGAATTAAAAGATTGGGGTTTTAAGGATATTGACTTTGGTTTTAATATAGACAAAATAGTTGAAGGCAACACAGAAGATGACCACATACCAGAAGTAAAGGAAAGCAGAGTAAAATTAGGTGATGTTTGGGAACTTGGAAAACACAGATTGATGTGTGGAGATAGCACAAAAGAAAGTGATGTTGAAAAGTTAATGAATGGAGAAAAAGCAGATGTAGCCCACAATGACCCACCTTATGGAATGAAAAAAGAAAAAGATGGTGTTATAAATGACAATCTTAATTATAATGATTTATTAAATTTTAATAAAGAATGGATTTTATTACAGTTTACATATTTAAAAGAAAATGGAAGTTGGTATTGTTGGGGAATAGATGAACCCCTTATGGATATATATAGCAACATTTTAAAACCTTTTATAAAAGAGCAAAAGGCAACATTTAGAAATTTAATAACTTGGGATAAGGGTAGTGGTCAAGGTCAAAACTCTGACTTAACTAGAAGTTATGCAACTGCTGATGAGAAGTGTTTATTTGTTATGTTGGGTGTTCAAGGTTTTAATAACAATTCAGATAATTATTTTGAAGGATTTGAAAGCATAAGAAGTTGGTTAATAAAAGAAAAAGAAAAAAGTGGAATGAATAATAAAAAATTAAGAGAATTAACAACATCAACCCACATGCACTATTGGTCTAAAAGTCAATGGTTGTTTCCAACAAAAGAACACTATAACACAATAAAACAAGCATCAAACGGAAGAGCATTTAATAAAGAATACGAAGAACTAAAAAAAGAATACGAAGAACTAAAAAAAGAATACTATTCTACAAGAGCTTATTTTAACAATATACACGACAATTTTAATAATGTCTGGCACTTTGAAAGACATATTAGACAAGGCAATGAAGGTGGACACGCTACACCAAAACCCATACCATTATGCGAAAGAGTTGTTAAAAGCAGTTGTCCTCCAAAAGGTTTGGTTGCAGATTTTTTTCTTGGTAGTGGTTCAACATTAATAGCTTGTGAAAAAACAAATAGAATATGTTATGGAATGGAATTAGATACTAAATACTGTGATGTAATTATTGAAAGGTGGGAACAGTTTACAGGACAAAAGGCAAATAAAATAACGGAATAAAAACGGACACAATGAATAAATTTCCAAACAAAGCAACACAGTTTAGTTCTACTAACCAACCAAAAAAGAATGGTCGACCAAAAGGGCGTAGAAATGTAGCAACAGTATTAAAGGAATTACTATCTGTGCAGGATACTAATATGGGTGGTGTTGGTGACTTCGGTTCGCCAATAGCTAAGATGTTAATACAAATAGCGTTCCATAAGGATAGTAACAACAATGAAAAGCTAAAAGCAATAAAAGAAATACTAGACAGAATAGAGGGTTTGCCAGATCAGAATGTTAATGTAAGTGCAACGCCACCTTCTTGGATCAATGAAGATGAAGAAACAAGCTAAACCATATTATGATGTAAAAAACTCATCTAAAAGAATATGCGTTTTACAAGGTGGAACAAGATCAGGAAAAACATATTCTATTCTACTTGCATTGATTGAATTTGCTTATAAGAATAAAGGTAAAGGACTTTATATCACAATAGCTAGAAAAACATTTCCTGCATTAAGAGGAACAGCAATGCGAGATTTTTTTGATATTATAAAAAAAGAAAATCTATATGACGAAAAGCTACACAATAAATCTAACAGCTTATACACACTCTACGGCAATTACTTTGAGTTTATAAGCGTTGACCAACCTGCGAGAGTTAGAGGGCGTAAACGTGATATTCTATTTCTTAACGAATGTAATGAATTTGGATTTGAAGAATACACACAACTTGCATTAAGAACTACATTTAAAATAATCATTGACTTTAATCCGTCTGACGAGTATCATTGGTTATATACACAGATAATTGATGCAAATAGAGATGACGTAGATTTTCATATATCAACATATAAGGACAATCCGTTCTTAGATAAAACAACAGTATCAGAAATTGAAAGATTAAAAGAAGTGGATGAAAACTTATGGAGGGTCTTTGGTGAAGGTCAACGAGGGGTCGCGACTGAAACCATTTTCCCTTCATTTAATATAATTGATAGCATTCCAGAAAACGCATCAGAAATAGCATTAGGATTAGACTTTGGATTCTCTGCTGATCCAACATCATTAGTAAAAGTATATAAACACGATTTAGATTTGTATATTGATGAACTGATTTATGAAAAGGGTTTGACTAATCAAGACATAGCACATAAGATTAAAGACTTAGGAATAGACAGAAGCATTGAAATATATGCAGATAGTGCAGAACCTAAATCAATAGAAGAAATTTTTAGAATGGGTGGTATTAATATCAAACCTGCAAAAAAGGGCGCAGATTCTATTCGTATTGGTATAGATGTTTTAAAAAGACATAAGCTGAATATAACAAAGCGAAGCATCAATGCAATTAAAGAATTTAGGAATTATAAGTGGATTAAAAACAAGAATAACGAAATAACAAACAAGCCAATAGATGCTTTTAATCATGCAGTTGATGCAGTTAGATATGTTGCATTAAATAAGCTGATGGTGTCTTATTCTGGTAAGTATTATATTTCGTAAAAACAAATAACAACAATTTATATTTATTAGTAATGAAAGAAGTTAAATTAACTATTCCAGATAGGTGGTCAGACATAACTATAGAAACCTATCAAAAATATGTAGAAATACAAGAAGGCAAAGGAAGTGAGAAAAACAAGGTTATAAAGAGTCTAGCGTTGTTATGCAATGTTAGTCCTTTTGTAGTTAAAAAAATGGCTTATAAAGACTTATTAGAAATAATGAGCATAATAAAAAAAATGATTGATACAGAACCAGACAAAGAAAATTTTAGGAAGACATTTATGTTCAAAAAAGAAAAATACGGCTTTGTTCCTAATTTATCTGGAATAACGACAGGAGAATACATAGACCTTGAAACCTATTGTAAAAACCCTATTGAGAATTTACATATTATAATGTCAATACTATATAGAAAAGTTACGTTTGAAAGAAACGAAAGATACACTATTGAAAGCTACAATCCTGATGAATTTAAAGAAGAATTATTTAAGGATTGTCCAATGGATATAGCGTTAAGTTCGTTAGGTTTTTTTTTGAATTTAGGCGAACAATTAGTCAAGACTTCGCACAACTTTTTGAGCAAACAGGAAATGAAACAACAAAAGGCGTAAGTATGCAGAGCAAGTGGGGTTGGTATAATGTGTTATACAGTTTAGCTAATAGCATTTTAGATATTGATAAAATAACAAGAATACCGATTTTGCAAACATTGACTTATTTAGCATATACGCAAGATCACAATAATAAACAAAGAAACAACTATGATAACATTTAGAAATGTAGTCGGATATTTAGAAACCATTGCTGAAAAACATTTTCAAATTAACAGCTTCCATTCTGGACAATTAGATGAAGTAGATTTAAATAAACTCGGTGCGACTGATTATATTATTTTATATGCTGAACCAGGAACAGTAGTTGTAGACAAGGGCGTTTTAACTTATAACTTTTCTATTTATGTTATGGATATGGTAAGCGACCAATTAGGAGATGAACCAAATAACCAAAGAGTTAGTCGTGTTAACACTTATTCACAGACATTAAATATAATACAAGACGTAATAAATGAATTCCACCAAAATCTTTATTCTACTTCTTGGGTTGACAATGACGTTGTTTTAAGCCTTCCTATTAACGCAGAACCATTTACAGCAAGGTTTGATAATACTTTGACAGGTTGGGCTGCAAACATAAGTGTGCAAGTTCCTAATACTAATGATCTTTGTCTTGTTCCAATTTCACCTAATAGCTAATGCAGTTTAAAAACACCATACAAGCAATGCAAAAACTTGGCGCAAATGTAG
>TARA_R100001460_G_scaffold9077_7_pt1 | contig 12678 bp, 16 predicted proteins | sample TARA_R100001460 | Tara Oceans TARA_R100001460 (sample SAMEA2622190) | marine metagenome | biome: marine biome (ENVO:00000447); feature: surface water layer (ENVO:00002042); material: "saline water (ENVO:00002010), including plankton (ENVO:xxxxxxxx)" | depth 5 m | reverse complement strand
TCTTTCTGCTTCTGGAGTCATGAGTTTGTACCTGTTTTGAATTGTGAATTGTGTGTTAATTTTCATTAAAATAAACCTGGTGCTATCCATCCGAATAGTCCATAGTTAATTGTGCCGATCACTAGACCAAGCATTGCGAGACGACCATTGACCTTCTCTGCGTATTTCCAATAGTGGTGCTTTGTATCAATCATTAGAATACACCTGGAATAATTTGTCCTGTAGTTGCATATGCACCTATAAGGGCAACAAAACCTATCATAGCCCAACGACCATTTACTTTCTCAGCGTTCTGTGGATAACTCTTATAGTCGATACTCTCATCAATGTATGAGACTGTTTCAGTGGGATACATGTTTTGTCTTCCACCACCTTCTGTAACTGTTGTCATTGTATTATTAAGTTATGTAACATTATTATATATAAAAGATTAAATTTTGTCAAATATCTTTACATACGGAATGCCGAACATAATTAATTGTTACTAATATGTCACATAAGATTAAGTTATATTACTATTTTCCTTCCCAACCTGGTGGAATTCTACCAAAATATGGATCATAATCAAAATATGGACTCCAATCAGATATTTGATTTGCCTGATTTTTCCAAAAATTATTTAACCCTTCGTAACTTGATTTATGAAATACCTCTATGTGTTCCTTATGAATGGAAGATCCCATCTGTAGTCTGTATAGAAAGAGAGGTATTGCAAAGGTATTACCTGAATTATAGATCAAATCATCCGCAACTGCTCTTGGTTTAACTCCCTGATCAATCTTATACTTATCACCACGACAATGCAGTCTGACAAGTTTCTCCGCATGATGTCTTGTAATCAAATAACAAGCAGTTGAAAAATCATTCACAAATCTTCGATGAAGTCTCATATGAACTTCAGCAGGGTTGATTACAGCCAACTGTATCACATCATAATCATATGGTGCTTTTGAATAAAAATCTTTCCAAGTAAATCTCCAACAAGATACTGGATCAAAACTACAATCATCCTCCATTATAAGTGCACAGGGTGCTTCTGACTCTTCTAAAAATAATTTTATTGCTTTGAGATGGGAAGTGGTGCATCCAACTTCTCCTGATAACATATTATCTGGATACCTTCCCTTAAGAATATCACCAAGATCATCTTCACGACCATCATATGCAGAGACACGAGTATAGTTTTCTATCTCCCAATACTTAAATTGAGCCTCCATATACACTTTTCTCTCTGGTTGACCATCTAAATTAATATAATATATGGGTGGCAAACCTTTTAATTTAAATACTGCTTTATTTTTATCCATATTAATCAAGAATATCTATAGTAGGAGACCAACCCAATGATTTTAGTGTTGTTGTATCTGCACACAGACTGTCTGGTTCATTTGGGGTGTGATCTAATATAGGAAGATCACTTCTACCCATCTTCATAGCCAGTTCTAAAACAGAGTGATTTTTACCTGTACCTATATCTAGTACACCTCGAAAATTATCAGGTAACAAACAACTTATTGCTGTTGCGATATCATTAACGTGAATCCAATCTCTCCTATGTCGTGTAATATATTGTGCAGTATTATCTTGAAGCATTCTGTAGAGCATATCATCTCTGCTACCTTCCTCTGCCCATACGTTAAAGAATCTCATACCTACACTGTTAGGTGGTGCCATTGACTCATTAACTTTTTTTGTAATTGCATATGGATTTTGCCACCATTCGTGAGCACCTGCAGAACTTGCATACAATAATCTAATTTTGTTTATCTTACAATACTCAAATATTGGTTTTGTTTTAGTTACATTATTTTCCCAAAATTTATTTGGATCTTGAACACTCTCTCTTAGTGCAGCAAATGCAGCAAGATGTACAATAACATCATATCTTATCGAATCACAAGCATAAAATCTTATAAAGTCACGAATATCATCTGGTTTATCTAAACCACGAACCTCGTGACCCTCATCTTGTAAATGTTTAAAGACATGACTGCCAATAAAACCTTTGTGTCCTGTAACTAAAATGTTCATTTAAATAACAATACAATTTTCTGGATACAAGTCTTTAGTATCTTTGTCTGCATATGCAGACCCAAACCACATTTTTGGTGCAATCACTTTTTTGTTTTTGTTTTGAATCAACCAAGCACCCCACCAAGACATTGAACTATTTGCTATTATAGCATGATTACACAAAGTCATCAAGCATAAGTCAATATATGGAACTAATGCACCATCAGAATACTTTTCAGTCTGCTCTGATATCATGAATCTATCTGGTTTAAATATATCTTGTTCCTTTACCCAATCAATTGAATCAGAAAATACTACAACTGGCATATCATCATCAAATTCTTTCAATGCCTTCTCATAATATTCTATCGGTTGTGGTGGGTGTTGTGATGAACATTGTGTGTATGCCCATTTAAATCCTCTCTTATCTGCAAGATTAGGATCACCACGACGAACGTGCAAAAATATAACTTCTTCACCTAAGTCTTTTCTAAACCCTTGACAAGGATCTAACCAATCTTTTTTAAACGTAAAATCTTTACGAATATCATCTTCAATATGTTTAAAATATTTTTCTGACTGAAAAAATCCATAGAGCCCAGAACCATCAGGAAAAGTATCAAAAAGATCTTGATTAAAATCAAAAGATCTTTCTTGGATAATACTATTACCTGCATTTAACCAACCAATATTTTTATTAGTTGATAGTTCAAATGCTTCTAGCAATCCATAATTATCAATCTGTATTTCAGAATTTTCTGGTGGAATCGTATATTCATAACCTTTGTGTGCTGCGATACCTTTTAGTGCAGCGTATTGGAACATTTGGTTTCCCAAACGACCCATTGTACCAATATGATCAAATCCTATCATTCTTCATCTCCTCAAATACTTTTTTGATACCATCATTGATAGAAACTTTTGGTTTCCACCAGCTGGTGATAAATTTATCTGCTTCATTCTTCTTATCTTTTTGTACTTCATCTTTATTATCACCACATAAAAATGTGACAATCTTTCCTTCATCAAAAAATAATTTTGAAATTATCTCTGCAACTTTAGATATTGTAGTATATTCAAATGATGTGATATGTAAAGGATCATCAGTTTTAAACTTATCATAATTATCCATAATAGTTTCTAAGGATTCACAACAATCTTCTGCATATAAAAATTGTCTTGCTTCCTGCCCATCAGTCATCATTTGAACTGCACCCACACCTTCATCATTCAAATTATCAAATCCTTTTCTTATAAAATCTGTGATAACGTGTGCCTTCTCCATATCTTTTTCAATACCATATACGTTCCAAAAATGAACTATCAATCCACTGAGAGATTTTGTGTACAGTTCACCAACTCTTTTCAGAACACCATAAGGTGAGTAACTCATATTACTCATCTGTGATGATGCAAATACAAATGGAACTTTATACTGTTCTAGATACCCAAACGCATTTGCCATCATTCGAGTATTATTGTCTATAAATTTAAAAGTATGTTGATACTTCTGAAGATAATGTGATCCACCAACATCAAACGCAAGAAAGAAAACAAATTCAGAAGTTGCGATACGAGCATGTAAATCACAATTTGGAATCTTTGTCATATCTTGATCTTCACCATTAGCAATATCAAACTCTCGAACATCATGACCTTTATCACGAAGATACTTTGTCAGATACGCACCAATTTGACCACTAGATCCTAATACTGTAATTCTAGTCATACTTTTTAAGATACTCCTGATTTGAATAGTATTCAATTAATTGTTCCTTGTTCATCGTACCAAGTTTAATCCATTCAAGTTGATTATCTTCCATATGTGGATTACTAAACCAAGAGTTCTCACCTCTTGAATGTTCTAGATGATAGACGTAATTATTAATCCTACCTACATTATAACCTAATTTTGTAAATCTGTAATGTCTTTCTTTATCTTCTGGTGCATATGCTTTGAAATTCTCATTTTCCATACCACCTTCTATGTAAACTTTACGATTAAAAAATTGCACCCAACCAAAATCAGATGTATGAGTATTTGACACTGAATCTAAGTAAGAATAATCTGTTTTTTCTAAAAACTTAGATACAACGTCATCTGTGGCTGCGACTTGCTTCTGATACATTCCTTGACCATAAGGATACACAACATCAAACTTACCACTCATAATAGTATCATATGCAGTTTTATAAGATTCCTTTGGAAGTATTGCATCACAATCATAATTTACGACTATATCTGTGTCTGCTTCCATTATCATTTCATTCAAAACTCTCTGTCTATGAAACAGAGGTTTATCACTTTTTTCAAAAATAAAATTAAAGTTTTTCCATATACCATTCTCTACAATTTCATCTAATATCGGCATTGCTTGTTCTTCAAATGTTGATTTAGAATCAACTTCCTTGACTATTATATTAGTATCAAAATTTTCTACTAAAAATGCTACTATTGTTATAACATTTCTCAGTCTATCTGTAGACTCAATCCTGATCGGAATAATAAATGTCGCCTGAGATAAATCAATCTTCATCCTACTTCATTATCTGATGGTGTGTACACTGTATCAATGTGTTCTTCTTTGAGATGACCACGAATCCAACTCTCTGGATGCATATCTCTTACGTGTATATATGCTTCATTCTGTCGTGTAAAAATAGGTCCAAAGTATGGATGTTGATACACAATTTTTTTATTCTTTGACTTCTGTAACCAAGCACCCCACCAACCAAAAGTAGTATTCGGAACAATACCACCATTACATAAACTCATCAAACATAAATCTATCCAAGGTGACAGAGTATATTCCATTTTACCTCGACCATTCCATACTAAATTATCAGAATATTTTCTATCTTCTGATAAAAGAAATCTATCATTATCAAATAACTTTTGACTCTTAACCCAATCTAATTTATCCGTTAAAATCAAAACTGGAACATCTTTTGGAAAGTATTCCAACATCTCCTCAAACCAACCAATATCAGCTATTGGAAAGTATTCTGTTCTACCTGTAGAATCAGATCTTCTAACGTGTAGAAATATTATATCATCACTATACTGACTGATAAACTCCTTACAAGGTTCGTATATATCTTCCTTAAAAGTAAAATCTTCTCTTATCTCATCTTCGATATGCTTAAAATATTTTTCCGATTGCCTAAAACCATCTAGATTAATATTATCAGGACAATTATTAAATAAGTTTACATCAAAATCATGTGAGGGTTCATCATAAGTTGGACGATCTTGTGGTATAAATCCAAAATTAGATTCTTTCACATTTGTCATTTTGAATCCATCAAACAGAACGTATTCTGCCATTGGGATTGTAGTATGGTCTATCGGTGGAATTACCCAATCATAATTATGTTTAGATGCAATACCTCTCAGTGCAGCATATTGAAACATCTGATTACCTAATCTTCCGTTGATTCCTAAACGATTGTAACCAAGCATATTAATTAGTCATAACATCAAGAACTCGAATGATTTGTTTCTTAGATCCTATGGTAATTCTAACACAATTTTCAAGATTGTCAAAGGCACTTCTATCTCTTATTAATATTTTATTTTCTTTCATCTTATCTAAAACTTTTTTAGAATCAGGAGTTTTTACTAATACAAAATTAGCATCACTATCAATTGCGTGATAATAGTTTGGTAGATTGTCAATGAAGAATTTTTTTGCATCATTCATTTCATCTATTCTAGATTGTAGATAGTCAAGATCATCTAATGCAGCAATACCGCATAGTTGGCCGAGAGCGTTCACTGCCTTACCATTTCGAATCTTTCTAACATCAGATAATGTATCTGGATGTGCCATACAATATCCCAATCTTACAGATGCTAAACCAAAAGCCTTAGAAAATGTTCTAGTAACAATTAAATTCTTATGTGATACAACTAAATGAGTACAAGATTGTTTTGCAAACTCATAATATGCTTCATCAACAATGAATAATGTATTCGGATAAGTCTTTACTAAAGTTTCAATTTCTTTTACTGGTAATAACTTTCCTGTAGGATTATTTGGATTTACAAGATAGACAACATCAGCAGATTTACAATAACTAAAGTCAAAATAATGTTCTCCCAATGGATCTTGAATATTAATTTTTTCATAATGCTCCGTGTTAGTTGTTATGAAAGTATTCACCTGTGTATATGATGGTTGATATGATAATACTTTTGTATCTTTATCAACAAACACAGTGATTATATCCTTTAACGCATCATCAGAACCATTATAGACCTCAATAAAATCTACTGGTAATGAAACGTATTCTGACAATTTATTCTTGAGTTGTTTTGCAGTAATATCAGGATATCTTTCATAACGATAAAATGATTTCATTACTTCAAAAACTTTATTTGTAGGGGGAAATTCAGATTCATTCCAATCAAAACATTCCCAATCAGATGATAGATCAGAACGACCCCCAACATTATAGGTCTGTAGATTACTTATACTTTTTCTAACTTTAATTCCCATTCAAAATACCCCAATAATCAATAATAGTTTTATCTCCAATATCTAATGAAGAAAATCTCTTATCTGGATGCATTATAGCAGTAATATCAGATTCATCAACACATTGTTGTGCTGTATTACACACGGTTAATTTATCCTTAAGACCATTTAAGTTAAAAATAGATTCTTCTAGTTCATCATAAACAAATATTTCAACATCACAAGATAAAAGGTCTTCAATTAATTTAGCAGAAGGAGAACCAACTACTACAGGTGAATCTGGTTTAAAAGATACACCAATAATACCAATTTTTTTATAACTTAAACATTTACTGAGTATGCTTCTATATAAATCTTCATTAACTTCATCAGCAAATTTCAAATGTTTTGCATCTTTGTTTCGATTAGATGCAAATTTAATAAAGGCTGCGGTATCTCTAGGAAAACAAGTTCCTCCATATGGTGTTCCAAAATTAAAAAAGAACGGTGATATTCTTTTATCTAATCCTATTGCATCTGTAATTTTATGAACATCAACATTTTCCATACCATCACAAAGTTGACCTAAGAAATTAACAAAAGCAATCTTACTTACAATGTAAGCATTGAGAGATACTTTAGAAACCTCTGCCTCCTCTAGTGTAAGAGTTTTAAGTGGTGGTTTATTATCATGAAAATTTTTCCATATTGATCTTGTTATATCAATATCTTTCTGATTGTTTGCACCTACTAAAAAGAACTCTGGATTCTTAAAATCATAAATCACTTTTCCCAATCTAACAAAATCAGGAACATATGAGAAACCAAAGTCTTCTTGATATTTTTTACCAGATATCTTCTCTACTAAATGAATTAATTTTTGTATTGTGCCAGGTAGAACTGTTGATGATAATATTATAAGATGATATTCCTTCGTGCTTCTTTTTAAATTAACTGCCAAATCAGTAAGTGCAGACTCAACAAACTCTGCAGAGTAACCAGTATCACCTAACTGTGTGTTTACTAATATGATAGTTGCATCAGTTTCTTCAACTGCTCTTTTATATGAATCAGTAAATCCTATAAAATTATCATCAGGAAATATATCTGTTAATCCTGGTTCATAGAAAGGAAGTTCTTGATTGTTCAATTTTTCAAGAACATATTCATTTTTATCAACACCCAAGATTTTATTCCCTGACTGTGCTAGACAACAAGCAAGAGGCAAACCTAACTTACCCAATCCAATAAAACTTACATTCATAATACTAAACTTTATAAAAAGTGTACTTTAAAAATAATTCCTCCCCACTCTTTATCAGTCGAAGAGTTCTAATGAAATACTTATCATTATCACACCACTTCATACAATTGGGGTTCTCAGAATGATTTATAAACCCACCTAAAGGTGTTCTATAAATTACTTCATCTACAATTAAATGAGACATGCCAAGAACCACACCTTCAGGAATATTTTCTTTTGCAAAAATTCCTTGACCTGCTATTGGACTATCTTTAATATGCAAACTACTTGGAAGTGCTTGATACATTAAGTCTCATTGATAATACTTCTTATCTTTTGTGTTTTAGGATCTCGTTGAATCTCTTGAACTTTATATATATCAAAGTTCATATCACCCAATCTAGACCTCAATCCTTTTATTATATCACTTTCTATATCATTTGTAAATAAGTCATTCTGGACATAACTAAAAATTATATCTTTATCTGATTTTTGAATTATTTGGAACATCTTTACTGCTGGCATCTTCTTATCAATCCAACTATAAAAATTTACTCCAGGAAGTCTAGACCCATTTGATGAAACCAAGATATCACTACTACGTCCGTTGATTTCTTTTACTTTATCATCCCCCAAAACAAAAGTATCTTCAGTTACATATCTAATCAATGGCATATAATGATTAATAAATCCTGTTGCAATTAATCCGTGTGTACCATCTCCATTGTCAATAAATTCATCAACACCATACTCAAAGTTTTGTTTATAATCTTTTGACTCTTCTGTCTGATGCATCAAGGAAACCTTTTCCATTTGACCATAATGTCCACAAGGTTTAATTCCGAAAACATCTACAACTTTATCATACCATTGATTCAACATCTTCTCTGAAGTAACATGAATTTTTTCAACTGTGTTCAATTTGAGATTATTTTCCTGACATAAACAAGCAAGAATATATGCAGATGATGGATATGTACATATAGTTTGATAATTACCAGAATTAATTTTATCAATATAACTCTTAATTGTCTTATCATTCAGATGATATGCAGACATATACAATCTCTTAAGTTCATAATCATAATACCATAATGGCGAATCACTTTCTTTTGGAACATATCTTCTCAACCATACACTTGGTGTATCATACATCTTTGCACCTTGTTCAAGGTATGCTCTCATATTAAATGCTGCCTCTCTTTTAAATACATCATCATTTACAAAAATCTGTAACTTATCTCCACTAGATCCACTAGTCGTAATTGGATATTGTTTTTGATATTTAAAGTTTTCAGCAATCAAATCTTTTTGATTCTCCATAATAATTTTTTTTGTTAGCACTGGAAATTTTTTAAGGTCTTCAATTGTTTGAAAATCTTCAACAGTCCAACAATTATCAATAAAAATTTTTCTGTAATATGGAACGTTCCAATAGCAATGAGATAAAAGATGTTTCATCTCTATTAACTGATAATCTTTTCTACTCTCCTCACTCCACTTACTTGACTCCATAAGAAAATCAAGAGTTCTTTTATACTCCTCCCCATACCTATTCACAAATGGAACTAGATTATAGTAAGTCCATTGAAAGATGTTTGGTAATTCTTTGACTTTTCTATTAATGCTTCCCATTGAAAAAATCCTCACTGTTTATTCCTTTATCATCAATAAAATAATCAGCACCAAATTTAACACCAGTTCTTAATGATGTAAATTTCAATCCCCACGATCTAAGTTGATTAAAGGTATCTTCATAATGGTTTATCTTTGAACCACATCCTCGTGCAGTTTCCACTATGATAGTATGTCCTTCTTCCCATAACTTATTCACTACTTTAATTCTATCAGGGTATGGAGTTGCTTCATAATATTTCATTCCATGACCGTCTGGATTAGATTCTGTATGGCAAAGAGTTCCATCCAAATCAAAACAATAAATCATTTAGTTGTCCTCAAAACATAATAGGGATTCGTCAAAACTTCCATCGTATTCAGAGTATATCACATTATCTGGAATCTTGTGATGAAAATTAGTTCTGCTGATAGACAACCCCTTTCCGTACAAAGCAGAAATATAACTAAAGGAACTGTTTGATAGTACCTTTACGTCTGAATTAATCAAATGATATAAAGATGTAAGAGGATGCTCATCAATATGAAATTTAATTGGCAATCCCAACTTGGTAAATGCCTGAAACTGAGAAAGATCTTTTGGAGTTTGAGATCTAGAATAAATATGATATTCTTTATCTACAAATAAACTTTGAGTTTTTCTATTGAAGATCTCATCAAACCTTTGAAGCAATGTCACATAATATTTCTCCTTTGAGTTACCTTGAACAAATTGTTCTCTAGATTCACTCCTATCATTATCTCTACCTTCAATAAAATTCGTAATGTGAAGTGAGATGTTTAGTTTATCTTCATCAAAATATTGTTTTGATTTATCAAAAACAACTTGATCTGCTAGATTAGAAATATACTGACTCCAATTAGCAGCGTTTGCATCTGCAAACTTCATCAAATCACAATTGGCAATTTCTATATAAATGTCATCTCCACCTTTATTACTATTAACAAAGTTGATAAACTCATCGTTAATATGATCAAACTTGACTGCATCATCAGGAGGATCAATCAGATTTGGAAAATTAAAAAACTCAGTTACATCCTTACAAAAGTTTTCTTGAGTATCATGCTCCTGATAGTGCTGAAGATTCTCAAACTTTGTGCATGCAAACTCTACTCCAAGAAGTTTGGATAGTGAGTAAGTATGAATTTGACACTGTGATACAGCACCAATCCCTTCAGTTTGAACACCATCTGCTTTATTAAAAAGATAAATCATTATGCTCCCCAGAATTGTTCTTGAATTAATTCACACGTATTTTTAGTATTCATCGATAAAGCACCCAAGAACATATTACTACAAGTTCCTAAAATATGATCACTCTTACTGGTAAGTATAACATCTAATAGACATTTTTCAACCTCATCTTTATATTTTTTATCACTTAACTCATACGTGTCTTTTCCTATTCCTCTCCAATCATTATAATCTTCAAACCTATCCCTTTTAGTAAATATACAATCCTCTCCAAATTCTTTTGAAAAAGCATCAATATATGGTTGATTTTGAGTTGTTAAAAGAACTGCATCATATTTACTCATCCTATTTTTAATATTTTTTATTGCACCTTTTATAAACTCATCTGCATCAGATTCAGTTGCAACCTGTTTTGTATTTGGATTTACATAGTGATAAATTGTTCTAAGCATTATAGAAATAACTTTCTTATCCTTAATTAATTTTTCCTCTTCATCTACAAGTTTTTTAAATTTTTTAGTGTATGATAGTTTATTCCATTGCCTATTAAAAGTTTCTCTAACAAATTTAAGATGTTCTGTATCTTGATATACGATGGGCATTCCACCCTTTCCACTATACTTTAGTAAATATGTTGGATAAGATTCAATCGAATTATAAAATAACTCAGGATAATGTTCTAAAAAAATAAATTGATCTGGATATTCTTTTTTAATAACTTCTGATTTAAAAATTTGCGAAAGAATATTATCCTTAAGAATATCTTTATCAAACTGACTGGATCTAATATAAGGATTTTCTGGAGTAGTTAAGCAATTATTCCAATCATAGGTTTTATTTTTTACATGAAGTGAGATATCTAATTCATTTTTTTCTGCAACTGACATCCAACTAAAAAAATTAAGAAATGCACTGAAAACTCCACATGCATTTCCTACAATAATATTACTACTCATTCAGAGTCTCCAATTTTAATTTCCTCTTCAATTTCCAATAGTGTTATCTGTCTCTTAATCCAATTATAGGTTCTTCTTATTCCTTCTTCAAGTGACATATTATAATCCCATCCAAGTTTCTCTCTTATGAGATCATTGTTAGAGTTACGACCACGTACACCCAAAGGTCCGTCAATATGTTTTTTCTCTATGGTTTTATTAGAAACATTAGCAGCAATATCAACTAGTTCATTAATGGTAACCATTTCTTCAGAACCTATATTTACAGGTCCTATGAAATCAGAGTCCATTAATCTTCGAGTCGCTTCAATACATTCGTCAATATACAAAAAGGATCGAGTCTGTTCTCCGTCTCCCCACACTTCAATGGTTCCACCGTCTTCTGCGTGTGCGATTTTTCGACAGATTGCAGCTGGTGCTTTCTCTCTCCCTCCGTTCCACGTTCCCTCTGGTCCGTAGATATTATGGTAACGAGCAATACGAACAGGTATACCGTGGTTACGACTATAAGCGAGATATAATCTTTCCGAGAAGAGTTTTTCCCATCCATATTCGGAGTCAGGGTCAGCAGGGTAAGCGGATTCTTCACGACAGTCTGGGTTGTTAGGGTCTAATTGATTATGTTCTGGATACATACATGCTGAACCAGAGTAGAAAATTTTTGTTTTATTTACTTCATAACTTTGATTAAACTCTTTTTGTTCTTCTAATACATTCAAATTAATTGATACTGAATTATGCATAATATCTGAATCATTATCTCCTGTAAAGACAAAACCCGCACCACCCATATCAGCAGCAAATTGATATATCTCATCAAAAGGTTCTATCATTCTATATGGTATTTCATTAAAGAAATTACCCTGCTCTCCTTTGTATTGTAATACACGACGAACAAAATCTACATCACGAAGATCACCATAGACAAATTCATTTGCTTCTGTCTCAGAGAACTCAGGTGCTTTTAAATCAACACCTCTAACCCAATATCCATCTTTACGCAATCTTTTCACCATATGACTTCCAATGAAACCACCTGCTCCTAATACTAATGCTGTTTTTTTAGACATCCAATAAAAAAAGTTTTCAATATATGTATTATACTTTTGATATCATGATTTGTCAATCCTATCATAATCATCTTCCAATCTTACTATATCATTTTCATTACATATT